>Ga0351863_10002_pt1 | contig 127098 bp, 92 predicted proteins | sample TotcelHFGM3001L8_FD_206777 | JGI IMG/M metagenome (GOLD analysis project Ga0351863, IMG submission 206777) | Enriched cells from coal bed in the Powder River Basin, Montana, United States - Total cells FGM rep2 HSBNCT.FGM.300.1.L8 ... | reverse complement strand
GTCCTCGGCCGAGATGATCGCGTCCGGCTCGTTCCGCGCGACGACCTGACGGAGGTTCTCGCCGAAATCAAAATGCACGCATCGGCGCCCGGCCAAGCCGCGGCGCTTCAGAAACTGACCCAGCGGCGTTTTCCCCGAACCGGTCGGGCCAAGCAATAACAACGCTGACGGGCGTTCGTTAGGCATAGGATGTCTCAGGTCCCGGTCTGTTGGAGTTTAACGGCGAACTTTGGTTGCTGTCGACGATGGGTACAGGATACAATAACGGTCGGCTGCCGATGAAGCCCGCTTGCCGCCAGGATTCCATCCGATGCTTCCGCCCGACCTTTCGCCTGTCGAAATGCCCTTGTCCCCGAGTTTTCCTCGTTGTTTCGCGCCGGAGACCGGGCGATTGGCCGTCCAATTGACGCGCGGCGCCGGGTTTGCCTATCCGCTGTACTTCTTCATCCCCAGTGTTACGCGCGACGGCCGGTATCTGATTTATCACCATGCCGTCCACGGCGAAGTGCAGTTATTCCGCTTGGATCTGGCCGCGGGCGAGGCGCGGCAAGTGACGCATGCCACGTGCTCCGACACGCAATGGCGGCCGTGGTGCGTCGATTCCGGACACGGCGTGCTCGATCATCGCAGCGTGTTGAACGTGGCCCGAAATTGCGTCGTCTACTTTGACGGGAATCAGGTTCGCGCGGTGGATGTCGAGACGTTCCAGGACCGGCCGCTGTTCGTTCTGGCCGACGATCGCGAAGCGTACGGCCAGAACGATTGCACGCCGGACGGGCGCTGGTTCGTCTATATCCACGTGCCGCGGGGCAGCGTGTGGGGTCAGCCGTGTCAAGGCGCGGCGGTGGTCGCGTATGACTTCGACACCGGCGAGCAGCGGGAATTGTGCCGGATCGACAGCGCCGTTTTTCATGTGACGGCGTACGACAACCAACGGTTCATCGTCACGCATCCCGCCGACCATCCGGGCATGCTGCTGACCGACCTGACCAGCGGCACGATCGTCCCGTTGCGGGACGGCGATCCGGGGGCGCGCGGCCACTTGATTCATTGCCACGTCACGCGGCGGGGAGTAGCTTACGAAGTGCCCGAGGCGCGGTGCTTCGGGCTGTACGACCCGCTGACGCGCGGCCGCTTCGAGTTTCCGTTTCCGGACGAACTGCAATATGTCCACACAGGCCGCGATCCGGAAGGCCGGCTGTGGTTTTGCGAGAACTCGACGTCGTGGGACAAATTCGACGTCCACGACCTGTGGGCCCTGCAGCGACTGGACCGCCAGACGCGGCGTCACCAGTGGCGGAAACTCACCGGCACCTGGCCGACGTACGGAGGCGGACAGAAGGCCCACTTCCACCCGCAATTGACACCGGACCGAAAATGGATTCTGTTCTCGGCAGGCGATCCGGCATCGCAGAGCTGCCATCTGTTTCTGCTGGACGTCTCGGACCTGGACGATACAGAAGGAATCTCGACGGAACTGCTGAGTCCGACGGGAGCGAATGATTTGATGACTTGACGCCCGCGTGGACCGCACGGCCCAGCGGTCTGAAACGGCAACATTTTTTGGGGGGAGAACTCGCTATGACCGATCGCTTGAACCGTCGCCAATTCGTCCGCCACTCCGCCGTCACCACCGGCGCGGCAGCCGCGTTTCTGATCGTCCAGCCTCACGTGCTGGGCGGCACGCGCCAATTGGCTCCCAGCGACAAGCTGAACATTGCGGGGATCGGCATCGGCGGCATGGGGGCCGGCAACTTGCGCAACGTCGAGTCGGAGAACATCGTGGCCTTGTGCGACGTGGACCCGAACCACGCTTCGCGCACGGTCAACCGCTATCCGGACACCAAGTTCTACGTCGATTATCGCGAGATGCTGGATAAGCAGAAGGACATCGACGCCGTGGTGATCGCCACGCCCGATCACACGCACGCCGTGATCTCGATGGCCGCGATCCGGGCGGGCAAGCACGTGTACTGCCAAAAGCCTTTGACGCACAACGTGAACGAAGCCCGCCGATTGACGGCGGCGGCGAAGGAAGCCAAGGTCGCCACCCAGTTGGGCATCCAAGGGCATTCGATGGAAGGGCTGCGGCTGGTCTGCGAATGGATCTGGGCCGGGGTGATCGGCGAGGTCCACGAGGTGGACGCCTGGTGCGATCTGTCCTATTACCCGTGGGGCCATGCTGGCTGGAGTTCCCAGTGGTCCGCGCGTCCCGAGGAAACGCCTCCGCTGCCGGACAAATTGAACTGGGACTTGTGGATCGGTCCCGCTCCGATGCGGCCGTACCACCGCGCCTATCATCCGGCAACTTGGCGCTGCTGGTGGGATTTTGGCAGCGGCATGATGGGCGACCGCGGCGCCCACACGTTGGACCCGGTGTGCGCGGCGCTCAAGCTGTGTCCGCCGACCAGTATCGACGCGACCTCGTGCGGCAACACGGACGAAGTGCATCCGTTGTCGGCGATCGTGACCTACCAGTTCCCGGCTCGCGGCGAGTTCCCGCCGTTGAAGCTGACCTGGTACGAAGGCACGCGCCCGCCACGGCCGGCGGACCTGGAGGACGGCCGCAAAATGCCGGCCGAAGGCGGCGCGTTGTACAAAGGCACCCGCGGCACGATCATGGCGGGCGTCTACGGCAACAGCCCGCGGATCATCCCGGAAGCCAAGATGCGCGAAGCCCAGTTGCCCGACAAGACGCTGCCGCGCGTAGCGGACAACCACGAACAGGACTGGGTGCGGGCCTGTAAGAGCGGCAATCCGGCGGGCGCCGATTTCGCCTACTCCGGGCCCCTGGCCGAAATCTGCTGCCTGGGCAACATCGCCAAACGCGTCGATGCCCGAATCGAATGGGACGCGGTCCAGATGCGCGTCACCAATCTGCCCGAAGCCAACGCGTTGGTCGGCCGCGAATACCGCCAGGGCTGGGAGCTGTGAATTCCCGCGGCTTCAGTCCCACGGCCGCTTGAACGCGCGGCCGCCTTCGGCGATCAGCCGGCTAACCTGCCCCTGAACGTCGTTGTCGGACACCAACCGCAACATTGGTGCGCGTCGAGATACTGGCGCCGTGGTGCTGCGGAATTGGAAGTTGAGCAGACAATGCTTCCACCCGCTGAAGCTGGTGGCAACCGGAGAGCCGGCTGAAACCTTGAGCAGCGGAATGCCGGCGATTGCCGGGCGACGACGAGCCGCGGCGGCGGGATCGCCGGTCGCGGAGCGTTGTGGTCTGACATTCGACGAGATTCGATTCGGATGGATTCAAGATCCGTTTTCGCGGCGAGCCTTCCTCGGTGCGTGGGGTGGGGGGCTGGGGGCAGGTTCGGAAACCCGCCCCCGCCGCGGAAACGCCATCGAATCTAGCGATTCCCGCCACGCTGGGGGCGCTGGCCACCTTGATCGCCGCCGCGTTGACCGCCTTGAGGTCCGCGTCCGCCTGCACCTTCCGGCATCGTGAACGCGGGCCCCTTCAGCTTCTCAAATTCGGCTTTCTGAGCGGCCGTCAGAACGGCCAGGACCTTTTCGTCAGAATCTTTGCGCAGTTGCTGGAATCGCTCGCGCATCTGTTCGCGGTTTTGGTCCCGACCGCCGCCTTGGAACGCCTGCTGCATCGCTTCCCTGTTGGCCGTCATCGCGGCTTCCACCTTCTTCTTCTGGTCTTCCGTCAGCGACAATTTCGCCGCTACCTTGGCGTCGGCCAGGGCGGCTGTGCCTCGCATCTGCAAGCTGATCTGCTCCAGACGCTCGATCTGCAGCGGCAACAGGACCTCCGCCAGCTTGGCGTTCGCGGTGGCGGCCTCCTTTTCGCGTCGGGCACGCGCCTCCGCCATCGCTTTTTCCCGATCCGCTTCGGACATGTTGCGGAAATCGGGCCGTTGGCCCTCGCCCCGGCTGGCACGCATTTCTTCACTCAGTTTCTCGATCGCTTTCACCTGATCGTCGACCGCTTCGATCTCCTTCTGCACCGCCTCGATGCGGGCCAGATCCAGGAGACTACCTCCACCGAAACCGCCCGGACCGCCGCGACCGCCGCCGGGCTGAGCCCACGCGAGCGACGTCACCGACAGCGTGACAACAAAGACCAGAGTGCATAGACGTTTCATAACTCGTCCTCTCCTGAAAAACAGTGACATGGGGCTGGAATTCTCTCGCTGACACGGCAGCGTTCCGCGGGTGAGCACCCGCGGCGCCATTCTAGTGGCTCTTGCTATAACTGCCAGTCATCCGGGATTGTGACTGGCCCCACGACCGAGCGGCAGGTGATCGACCGGAGGGGAGAATTTCTCGTAACTCGTTCAATAGAAGGGAATTACCGGAACATTTGCGCGGCGGAAGCGTTTATTTGTTAAATGGTCACAGTCCGCCATAACTCGCAGTTATTTTGAAAGTGTTCGCCGATGAGCGATGTGAAGCCCGATTCGAAGGAAACGTCCAATTTGTTAGACGACGTGCGCCACGGACAGCCTGCGTTCGACCGATTGTTCGCGCGGCACCGGGATGCATTGCGGATGGCTGTCAGCTTGCGGTTCGATCCGTCGTTGCGAGGAAGACTCGACCCGTCCGATGTGGTTCAAGACACACAAATGGAGGCGTTTCGCCGCTTGCCGGAATACCTGGACCGCCAACCGATGCCGTTTCATTTGTGGTTGCGAAAGATGGCTTATGAACGCTTGATCATGATGCGCCGCAAGCACTTGGGGGCCGCTTGCCGGGCGGTGAGCAACGAGTTGCCGCTGCCGGAACAGTCTTCGGTCACATTGGCCAAGAATCTGCTGGCCAACGAACAATCGCCGAGTCACCAAGTGGAAGCGGCGGAGCTTGCCCAGCGGGTCCGCTGTGCTTTGAGCCAGTTGCCCGATCATGATCGCGAAATCCTGCTGATGCGAACCTTCGAGATGCTGCCTTACGACGACATCGCTTGCGTACTGGAGATCGAGCCCGCCGCAGCTCGCAAGCGTTATGGACGCGCCTTGTTGCGGCTGCACGGACTGCTGGCCGCGGAAGGAATCACAGGATCGAAGCTATGACCTATCCTCGTTGGGACGATGCCGACAGTGGCGTGGGCGATCTGCCGCGAGAACTTCTCGTCTCACAAGCGGCGGACGAGTTTTTGGAGCGGATCGTGCAGGGCGATGCGCCCGACGTCGAGGCTTACGCCGCGCGGTTTGCTTCGGTAGCAGACGTGCTGCGAGACGTTTTGCCCGCCCTGCAGGTCATGCACGATGAACGGCCGGCAAATCCTCCGCTGGATGGTAATGGGGCCACGCCGGTCATCGACGGGCAACTGGGCGACTTTCGAATTCTCCGGGAACTCGGCCGCGGGGGCATGGGGATCGTCTACGAAGCGGAACAGATTTCCCTGCGGCGGCGCGTGGCCTTGAAGGTGCTGCCCTTTGCCGCCACGCTGGACGGGCGCCGCCTGGAGCGGTTCAAGAACGAGGCCCTGGCCGCCGCCCGGCTGCATCACAGCCACATCGTTCCCGTGTATGCCGTTGGCTGTGAGCGCGGCGTGTATTATTACGCCATGCAGATGATCGAGGGGTCGAGTCTGGCCGACGTGATCGCCCAGTGGCAGCACGCGGCGGTGCCGATTTCACAAGACAAGACCCGGGCGCCGTGCTCGCCGCGGACCAACTCCCATGTGTTGGCGGAATTGTGGCCGGCGAACACGGAACGTCAGACTTTGCCGGCGGCCATCACCCCGACGCAAGCCTCTGCGGCGGTCTCGACCGTCCCGGCGGGAAACGCGACACAGTTCTTTCAGACCGTGGCGCGGCTGGGAGTCCAAGCGGCCGAGGCGCTGGAGCACGCGCACAGCTTGGATGTCGTGCACCGCGACATCAAGCCCGCAAATTTGCTGGTGGATGCGTGCGGCGGTCTGTGGGTCACCGACTTTGGATTGGCCCGGCTGCGCAGCGACGTCGAACTCACCGCCTCCGGAGACATTGTCGGCACGTACCGTTACATGAGCCCGGAGCAGAGCTTGGGCAAGAACGGAATGGTCGACCATCGCACCGACATTTACTCGCTGGGGGCGACGTTGTATGAATTGGCGACGCTTCGCCCCGCCTTCGACGGCCAGTGCCGAGAGGAACTGCTGGCCCGCGTCACCATGCACGATCCGGTTCCGCCGCGACGAATCAACCGCGCGATTCCCGCCGACTTGGAGACAATCATCCTCAAGGCGATGCGCAAGGAACCCCAGGACCGGTATGTCAGTGCGGCGGAACTGGCCGAAGATCTGGGGCGTTTCCTTGGCAGCCGGCCGATTCGTGCCAAGAAGCCGGGGTGGATGGAACGGGTCAATAAATGGTCCCGCCGGCACAAGCAACTTGTCGCCTTCGGTCTGGTCGCGCTGTTGCTGGCCGTGCTGGGATTGGCCGTCAGCAACGTGCTCGTGGCCCGCGAGCGATCGAAGACCCGGCAAGCCTATGAGGAGGTTGCCCGCAAACAGTCCGAGACGGCCGCCGCGCTGGCCCAGCAAGCGCGGCAGCGGGTGCTGGCCGAGCAGAGTTTTCGCCAGGCCCGCGAGATGCTCGATTCGTTCGTCCAAGCGAGCATCGAGGATTTGGCGGTGAAAGAAAGCGACGAAGACATTCGCCAAGCCCTGCTGCTGGCCAGTCTGCCGTACTATCAAAGTTTCATCGAACAGACCCGGGACAACCCGCCGCTGCAGGCGGAATTGGCGGCCAGCCATCTGCGCGTCGCCAAGATCCTGGACGTGATCGGATCGACGCCCGAAGCCCGCGCCGCCCTCGAAAACTCGCTGCAGACGCAGGAGCGATTGGTTCGCGAACGCCCGCACGACGAAGCGTTGCGTCGAGGTTTGTTTTCGATGTATTTTCGCCTGGGGGTGATGCGGGGCGGCATGCCGCTGATGATTGTCCGCCAGGAAGCAGTACAGAGCCATCTCGGTCTGCGGCCGGACCAAGTCGCCCGGCTCCGCGAGATCGTCGCCGAGCAGGATCGTCTGCACAAGGAGTTTTGGAACCAATCGGACGCCGATCCGGCCGAGGCCCGGGCGGCGTTCCGCGAACATTTGGCCAAGGCTCTGGCGGCTTTAGCAGAGACACTTGAACCCGTCCAAGCCCAGCGGCTCCATCAAATCGTGTTACAGCGGCAAGGCGTCTGGGCCCTATGTACCCCGGAGGTGGCCGACCAGTTGGCTTTGACCGGTTCGCAGCGTTCCGCCATGTACGGCATCCAAGAGGCCGCGTATCGCCGCTCTCCCCAGCACGGCAGTTCGAGCGGCCCTTCCGCCGACGAACGCATTCGTCAGATCCTGACGCCGCACCAGTTGACCGTTTGGCAGCAGATGCTGGGAGACCCTACCGATCTGGGCAAATGGGGACCGCCGCAGCGCCGGTCGAGGGCCAAAGCACCTCCCTCCGCTCGGCCTGCGCGATAGCCATTTGTTCCGCTTTACGGTTTCGCCCGCTTGATCGTCAAATCGGCATACGCCGGCAACTCGCCGACGAGCGGCCGGACGTAATCCAAGAACGCCTTGGTGACGAACATTCCGTCGCGGCGAATGAACTTGTCCGGCATCGGCCGGGCGGCGTTGGCCACGTCTCGCAACGCGATCGTGCCGTAGCGGCTGCGGTAAGCCTCGCCGGGGCTCGAATCGCGCTCGATGGTCACCATCACGCCGCCGACGCCCTGTTCCGCCAGTCGCACCGCCTCGCGACCGCAGCCGTACGCTTCGTCGACGTCCAGCTTCACCGCTCGGTCCGCCGCGCACATCTGCAGCGATTCGGTCACCTGAAACTCGCCCCGCCAGCCGAAGCGGTCGCTGAGGATCCGGTGCAGGATCATGGCCGCGCTGGTCCCGCCCATGGCACCGAACTCGACGTTGTGAAAGGCGTCCTTGGTCTGGGACGCACTGACCGGCGTGCCGTCCGGATTCGTAATCCCTTCGCCGCACACGATCGAAACGAACCCGTATTTTCGCTGCGTGTCGGCGACGGCGTCCAGAAAAGCCTCTTGCTGGAACGGACGTTCGGGCATCAGGATCAAGTGCGGGGGATCGGCCGGCGAGCGTTTCCCGCAGGCGGCCGCCGCCGGCAACCAGCCGGCGCTGCGGCCGACGGTCTGGAAAATGGTGAATTGATCGACCCGTTGCATGTCGCGGGCCAGCAGTCCGCCTTGCAGCACGCTGAGCGCGACGTAGCGCGCCGCACTGGGAAAACCGGGCGTGTGATCGACGCCGAACAGATCGTTGTCCACCGTCTTGCAGATTCCCACGCCGTGCATTTCATAACCGTGCTGGCAGGCATACTCGACGATCCGATGGATCGTGTCCATCGTGTCGTTGCCGCCGATCATAAAGAAATAGCGGATGTTGTAGCGTTGTAGCCGCTTCAGAATGGGCTCGAAATGCGCGTCCTGCAGCTTTAACCGGCTGGAACCCAACGCGCTGCTGGGCGTGGTCCGCAAGCCCTTGACGGTGACCGGCGATTCGCCGCTCAGGTCCAACAGGAAATCGTTCAACACGCCCTCGATCCCAAACCGCATTCCCAGAATGCGGCCGATGATCTTCGAGCGGACGGAAGCTTCAATGACTCCCGCCAGCGATGCGTTGATGACAGCCGTCGGCCCGCCCGACTGTCCCACGATGGCATTCCCCTTCAGCATAGCCGGTTCCCCTTCGATGCGATTCACGTCCCTTAATTCCCGCGCGCTCGTGCGTGCGTATTGCGGCAACGACGAGTTTACCGCTTTATGGCGGCGTGGCCCAGGCCGCCAGCCTGTGAAAAATGAGAGAGGCGCCGATGGCTCAGTCTTGATTGCCAGCCGGGCGGGGCTCGCTGACGAAACGAAACAGGATCTCGGTCGCCGCATGCAGTTGATCGATGGCGACCCATTCATCCGCCGTGTGCGCTTGTTCGATCGAACCGGGCCCGAACACGACGGTGGGAATGCCGGCGGCGGCAAAGACAGGAGCATCGGTGCCGTAGGATACGCCCACGCAGTTGCCAGATCCCCCGTAGCGACGGATTGTCTCGCTCAAACGAGCGGCGAACGGACGGCTCAGCTCGTCGGACAATCCGGCGGAAATCAAGAACGGCTGGGCATGCTCGACCAGCGGATCGTCTCGCAACGCTTGCTCCACTGCTTCGACCGCATGCTGGCGCGCGGCTTGCGGATCTTCGCCCGGCACCACGCGGCGATCGATGTCGATCGTGCAGCAGTCCGGCACCGTATTGACACTGACACCGCCGAAGATCCGGCCGATGCTCAGTGTCGGCTGACCCAATAGCGGGTGCCGGCCCCGGGTGGGAACCACGTCCCGGGCGTACTGTTTCAGCACCTCCAACACGCGGCCCATTCGGTAGATGGCATTATCGCCCAACTCGGGTTGCGAGCTGTGGGCGGCGCGGCCCCGTGTGTGGCATTGCCACCGCACGACACCTTTGTGAGCCACCACGACATCTAACGACGTCGGCTCGGCCACAATCACCGCGTCGGGTGCGCGCGGCAGGAATCTCTCATTGCCAGACCACAGTTCGCCGATTCTCAATGCCCCGGTGAACCCATGCTCTTCGTTAACCGAGCAGGCCAGGACGATGGTAGGCCGGCCCGCGGGGCGCTCTTCGGCCAATCGCGACAGGGCCACGAGCATGCAAGCCATGCCGCCCTTGATATCGCAAGCCCCGCGGCCGTACACGCGACCGTCGCGGATTTCGGGCGTCCAAGGCGGAACGGTCATGCCGTCGACCGGCACCGTATCTTGATGCACCTCGAACATCAGGATCGGGCCGCCTTGTTCCGGCGGGATATCGCCGTCCAGACGGGCCACGATATTGTCCCGCCGAGGCTCGATCGTTTGACGCCGCCAGGGCCAGTCGAATCGCTGGAAAAGCGCTTGCAGATAATCCGTAACCCGGTGCTCGAAATATTCGTCGCCGCGGACATCGCGGCCCATCGGATTGACGCTGGGCAAGCGGATTAGATCGCACAGCGTTTCGACAAGATCCAAAGGCATCGCAACCACCTGCAATTTGCATTAAACTTGGGACCGGGCCGAGCGGTTGGAGGTCGGCCACGTTTTCAGCCGATACGTATTTTAGACAGTTTAGCGATGACAGACCAAAACACAACGCTGGCGGACGTGCGGGCGATCGTTCGCCAATTCGTGGATGCCCGCGATTGGCAGCAATTCCATTCGCCCAAGAATTTGAGCATGGCATTGGCGATCGAAGCGGCAGAGTTGATGGAGCACTTTCAATGGATTAGCCCCGAGGCGTCGCGGGCGGTTGGTGGACAGCCCGAAAAGCTGGAGCAAGTCGGCGAGGAGCTGGCCGATGTGATCTGCTATGCGCTGGCCCTGGCCAACGAATTGAATCTGGACGTCAGCGGCATCCTGCGGGACAAAATGCAAAAGAACGATCGGAAGTATCCGGCGGCCGAGTACCGTGGCCGCTATGGTCCGGAAGACGGTTCCGCGGTGCGGAGTGAAACCTCAGGCTCTTTCCCAAAATAAATAAAGTGGTATTGACTCAGATCGACTAAGGAATACCATTGCATGTAGAACGTTCGTTGCAGTGCTTTGTCCTTCTCGACTCTTTTACGAGGGAGGCACACATGCGATTACCGCCCGGCTTATGTCAATGAGAGACCCTCTTCTGCGGCCTCTCGCAAAGTGGGATCAAGGCTCGCTCAGACTCGTTATCTGTCGGCAGATCCAGCGCAGATTCTCGTGTGCTGAACGGCGCTTTGATGGTCTTGTATCGGAGACCTCAACTGTAATGAAACCAAGGAGAACCCGCGGCCGTTGAAAGATGGCTTGTGTACAGTTGTCCAAGCATCGGAGGTGTCTCGCTGGCTTCGTCCTGCGATCTGGCTGTATGTCATCCAGCGTGTCTGTATGATACGTTTGTGATCCCAGCCTCGTCCGAAATGGGCGCTGCTTGACCGAGTCAGTGAGTACTCGCGAGGTGGACGGCTGTGGCTCTCTGGACCAAGTCACTCGGCCCTCGTCGCTGCTGCGGCGAGGGCCCTTTTTTTTTCGAATCGGACCCTTTCAGTGCGGCACTCGAGCCACGTACGAGACCGCGCGCGGCGAGGGAAATTTGGACGGCCAGCCGCGAAAACCGTTGCCGCGCCACAGCTGATATTGATGGCTGCGACCGTTGCCGATTGGGATGGAAACGTCGCCGCTCGACTCGACGGTCTCGAAGGCCGCTGCCAAAGCGGCGGGCGGCGGGTCGCCCGCCGGGGTGACAATCAATCCCGCGGCGCCCAACATGCCTTGCGGTCCGCCCCAGATGTCATATTGGGAAAGGACTCGGCCGGTCCCATTCCAAACAAAGGCGCGAGGCTGGGCCGGCAGGTAGAACGCCAACTCGCTCGCGGCCGCGCGCCCCGTCGTTGCGACGAGAAATGCGCCGTGTGTCTGTGGCAGTTCGCGCCACGCGGCATCGACCCTCCGACCTAATTCCTGCCAGCCCCGCAGCCGCACCGCCGGATCGATGGGGCTGCCTTCGAGGCCCCAGCCGAACGGCAACAGGTACGTCACCAACACACAAGCCGCACCCACCGTGCCAGCCCTGCGCAAACCTGCCGTTCCGGCGCTCAACGGTCGGATGCCGGCAACATGCCCCAGCGCCCATCCACACGCCAGCACCAGTCCAGCCGGAACGAAGCTCGCCGGCCAGTTCGGCTGGACGCGCTGCACCAGAGCCAGTCCCAGCACGCCGGCCATCGGCAAGCCGCTGAAGCAAAACAGATAGCAGGCGCGGCGATCGATGTGGCGAAAGCCGCGAGCGGTTAACAGCAGCACCGCCGCATACAAGGCCATCGTCACCGGCGTCCCGCCGCCGAACTGGCCGGCGAGAAATTCCCCGAACCGCGACAGCCGTTTCACGATTCCCGCGGCCGCCCCCGAAAAGTGTCCGCTGGTATGCTCCGCCGTGATCCAATTGTGCTGTATGTTCCACAGCAAGACCGGGATCAGAAACAACAGGGAACCGGCGATCCAAGCCCACAATGCAGGAGTTCGCAAGCGACACCGATCCGCCGGGCTGACCCGCAGAAACACCAGCGCCAGCGGCAAGAATCCGATCATCGTCTGCTTGGACAGCAGGCCCAAACCGGTAACCAGTGTCGCGGCGGCCAGCCAGAACGCGCCCGATCGCCCGCCTTCCAGAAACCGCCAGAAGCAATACAGGGCCCCACACCAACAGAACAAGAACGGTGCGTCGATCGTCATCAGCAGGGCCAGCGCCGCGTTGCCGGGCGTCGCGGCGGTCAGCAGCGCCGCCCAAAAACCGGCTTGGCGGCCGTACAGACGGGCGGCGAGCAGGTACATCCAAAACAGCCCCAGCGTGCCCAATAGGACGGCGGGCAAACGCACGGCAAACGCCGTCGAGCCCAGGAGAGCAGTGGACAGACCGATCAGCCATGCGACCATCGGCGGCTTGCTGTAGTAACCCCAATCGAGTTGCCGAGACCAATCCCAGTAATACGCCTCGTCGGGGACCAGGTCCAATGGCACGACGGCGGCATAGACGAGCCGGAACAGCAACAAGCTTCCGATCAACCACCAGGTTCGCCGCAGCCATGGGAAGTCTGCCATCGAATTGCCGACATGCCCGCTGCCGACACGCCCGCCGCCGGAGTGTTCTGCACACCCTGTAGACATAAGTTGGGATTTCCTTCTTCAGCGAGCCTCAATTCTTCAGCGACCGCCACGTCAACGCGGCTCCCGCCGCAAACAAAACGGCATTGGCCAGCCAGACGGATAAGTGGGGGAAAACGCCGGCGCGTGCCAGATTCTCGCCCGTCACCAACAGCGGGTAATACACAAGCAGAATCGGCAGAAAGCAGAGAAAGAACACGGACATGGTATCGGACGAGCGGCGGCGCATCGCGATCGGAATACCCAGCAGGGCAAAGCCCAGGCATCCGAAGCCGTTGGCCCAGCGTCGTGGAACCTCCGCCTGAAGACGAAACAGGCGGGCCTGGTGAGTCTGCAACTCGCCAGTCCGCCAATCCGAAGCCGGCGGAATTGCGGTTTCCGTCGTACGGGGCGATTGCAGTGCGGCGAGCAGTCGTTGTTCGCGGATAATTTGGCTGCCGATCCCGCGCGAACAGATTGCGGCCGGAGAGAGGTGATTTTCCGGGCAAAGGTCCGGCTCGCCCAGCGAGACGGCCTGGATGAACCGATCCGGAAAGTGAAACGTGCCGCGGCCGGCAACGTCCAGCCTGCCTTGCTCGCACTCGATCCTCAGGCAGTTGGCCGCGCGATCCATCGCCAGCCTCGCTTGCCTGGCGACCACCGTCACAGCCGGCCGCAGGCCGCGCGGTTCGATGGTGATCACGGGCTGGAACAAGCGATCGTCCTGAACGCCCTTGACCACGATCGAAATGCCTTGGGATTGAAATGACCCATTGGCCTGCAAGAAGCCGTAAGCGACGCGATCCACCGAAGCCACGACGATCCTCCGCAAATTGGGCCGCGACCAGACCGCGCACACATCGTACATCGCACATGTTGCCAGACTCAATCCGTAGGCCAAGATCAGCACCGGCCAGATCAATGCCAACGGGTTGATGCCCAGGGCCTTGACCGCGGTGATCTCTTGCGCGGCGGTCATCCGGCTGAACACCGTACAGATGGCAAACAACAAGCAGCCGGGGATCGTAAACCGGAGCATTTCCGGAATCATATAGGGCAGAAGCTGGGCGATCATGTGCGGCGGCAAACCCTGCCTGACCCCTTCCTTGGCGCCGCCGCCAAGGACCATCAGCAGCAGCGTGACGGCGATCGTCACGAGGAAGATTTTCAGCGTCTCAAGAATGACGTATCGTCGCAGCGTCGCCATCGTGTTGCGGCAGTCCCTTCATCCCCTGGTCGTGTTCCGGGGGGACAACCCTTGTCCCATTTTCAGAACCCAAAAAGTTCGGCTCTCAAGCCGCTCGACGAGTTCGCTCCGCGACGGCGGGATTCGTTGCCCGGCCGCGTTCCGGGCCGGGAAGACGCCGGCGGACAACCGACGGTTCCAACGACCGGTCTGCCGGCCCGTCGGCGCGCTCTCCAGCCGATCTGACGAGTTCGAATATTCCGAGCAAAACCAGACCGCTCAGGTACACCATCCCTGCCGACCACACCACGTCACTGGGATAGTGAGCCCCTTGCATCACGCGTCCCGCTCCGATCAATAAACCGCCCGTCAGCCCCACCGCCACGAACATCATTGCCAAGCGGCGACGGCGACGGCAGCACAGGAACGCGGGTGCTAGCAGGTAGAAGCCCATCGAGGCATGGCCGCTGGGAAAGGACTTGCTGTGCGGGCTGGCGCCCAATTCCCACACGGGCAGAAACGGTTCGTTGCCGCCAAAGGCCAGCGTCTGCAGCGGACGCGGGCGTTGCCAATAAGGTTTGAACACGCCGTTGACGATCAGTCCGGGGCCCAGCGCCAGCATCGCAGCAAGAAAGAAACCCGCTTTACGATAGGGCCGCAGGCGGCGCCAAAACAGACCAAGGACGCCGACCGCCAGTCCACCGATCCCCATTCCCAATGCAGGCATCGGCCCGTAATCGTACAGCAATCGCAATAATTGGGGATGCGCGCCCCGCCAAGTATTGCCAGCGCTTTGATAGAACCAGCGGCAGATCTCGATGTCCGCGTCGGAAATTCGGAACACGATGGTAAGCACCGCTAGCAGCAGCACGGGGACATGCAGAGGCAAGACCAGGCTGGACCGAAAGCAAGCCGTCAAAAATCGCGGACCGCTGGGGCCGTCATCCGACAATTCGGCTCCCACCCGGCCTGCGATAATGAGCCGCAAGCCGTCTCGTTCACGCCTGGACGCAATGTCGCTGGAATGCCTCCGCGGCAGGGTTTGAACTTCCATTACGGTATGGCTCCGCAGCGCGATAGAAGCGCCAGCACCACCTGGATCAGATCGGCGTCTTTTTTTTCGGCTGCGCTTCGTCCCCCACATGATAAATCTTGGCGATTTTGGCGGTTATGCCGGTACTCGGCCCTCAAAGCGGATGTTTTCATCTTGTCGCCGACGTCGGAATTCGAGTAGCATACATGTGACGAAGGCCCCGAAGGCAGGGACGCGAGTCGGGGGTGTTCAGTTCGCCTTTGCTGGAAAGGATTCCGCACCATGGTCGTCTCACTCGCTGACGTGGCTCGCATGGTCGACGGGCAGTTGCAGGGAGACGGGAGCATTCCCATCACCGGCGCGGACATTATCCGGGACGCGCGGCCCGGCTACATCACGTTCGCCGACAACTCCCGTTTGGCTGGCCGGCTGGCTGCCTGCCGCGCAGCGGCGGTTCTTACGCCGCCGGACTATCGGCCGGAGGGCATTCCGTTCGTCGTCGTGTCCAATGTTCAGGAAGCGTTTACGCGAGTCGTGGCTCTGTTTCGCCCGCCGCAGCAAGACGACCGCGTCGGGGTCGCCGCTACGGCGGTCGTCAGCCCCAAGGCCCGCTTGGGACGCAACGTCGTTGTCCATGCCAATGCCGTCATCGGCGATGACGTGATCGTCGGCGATCGAACCGTAATCCATTCCGGCGTCCAAATCATGGCCCGCTGCCGGCTGGGTGAAGATTGTGTCCTGTTTCCAAACGCCGTGCTATACGAGAACACGGTCCTGGGATCCCGCACGCTGATTCATGCGGGTGCCGTGATCGGTGCCTATGGCTTCGGCTACACGACCGTCGGCGGCCAACATCGGCTGTGCACCCAACTCGGATACGTCGAATTGGGTGATGACGTCGAGATCGGCGCTTGCTCGACCGTCGATCGCGGCACGTACGGTGCCACGGTGGTCGGCGACGGGACCAAGATCGATAACCACGTAATGATCGCCCACAACTGCCGCATCGGGCGCCACAACGTCATCTGCTCGCAAGTCGGAGTCGCGGGCAGCACGACCACCGGCGACTATGTGGTCATGGCCGGCCAAGTGGGTATTCGCGACCACGTGCATATCGGCGAGCGCGTCACGATTGGAGCGAAAGCGGGCGTGATGAACGATATCCCCGACGGGGCGACGTACGTGGGCATCCCGGCGACGCCGGAACGGCAGCAGTTGCTGATGCTGGCGGCGTTGCAGAAATTGCCCGAACTAAAAAAGCAACTGCGCACGCTGCAGCATACGGTGACCCAATTGGAGCAAGCGGCGGGCTCGCTGACCCAGCAGGAGGCGGCGTGAGCGGAAGCGGTCCGAGCAAGATCGGCCTGTTGGCCGGCTGGGGACGGTATCCGATCGTGGTCGCAGACGCCCTGCGGTGTCAAGGGCACCGAGTCTATTGCTTGGCAATCAAAGACCATGCCGATCCGGCGTTGCGCGAACGGTGCGACCACTGCCAACCCGTGGGCTTAGCAAAACTGGGGGCCGCCATCCGTTATTTCCAGCGGCACGGCGTGACGCAAGCCACGATGGCCGGCAAAATTCATAAGGTGCTGATCTTTCGCAAATACCATTGGCTGCGGCACCTGCCCGATTGGAAGTTTCTTCAGACCTTCTACCCGCACTGGATTACCAAAACCAAGGACCGCAAGGACGACACCATCCTGGGCACGATCGTAGCCGCGTTTGCTCGGGAGGGAATCCAGTTCGGTCCGGCCACGGATTATGCCCCGGAGTTGCTCGTGCGTGCCGGAAATCTGACGAACCGCGTTCCGTCGGCGTATCAATGGAAGGACATCCGATTCGGCTGGCATTTGGCCAAAGAATTGGGCCGGGTCGATGTGGGGCAGAGCGTGGCGGTCAAAGGCTTGGCGGTCCTGGCCGTCGAGGCCGTCGAAGGCACGGACGAGTGCATCCGTCGCGCCGGACAGCTGTGTCCGTCCGGCGGGTTTACGGTCGTCAAAGTCGCCAAGCCCCAGCAAGACATGCGGTTCGACGTGCCGACCATCGGCCCGGGGACCATCCGGACGCTGGTCGAAGCCGGCGCCGCCGCGCTGGCGATCGAAGCCGGCAAGACCATCGTGCTGGACCAGGAGGAAGTCGTCCGCTTGGCCGACCGCCACAAACTGGCGATCGTCGCCGTGGAGCCGGACGAAGGCGAACCAAAGACGGAGTAGCCCGAGCGACTTGTGTCCGTTTCGGCCAGCTCGTCGCACTCCGCGCGAGGCTCGCCGAAATTGCCGTCATCGCTGGTAGATCGGCAGAATCGCCTTGTCCAATTGCAGCATGATCAAATTGCAGGCGGTGACGTAGATCGGGCCGATGTTGCCCGTCCAGTAGCCCTCGTCGTTCTGCTCGGCGATGATCCGGTCGTACAGCTTGTCCCGAAACGCGTTCCATTCGCCGGCGCCTTGGCGATAGACGACCTGCGCATAGTACAGGTAAGTATAGTGCCAATGACCGTAAGAATGGGTCTGGTCGGCGATGTTGCCGAGCGTCTTCTTGCAGTATTCCAGCATCTGCGGCACGTGCTCGCTGTCATAGTCGCCGGCGTTGTACAAGGCGGCCAGGGCGGCGGCGGTGATCGCGGGCCGCGAGCTGCCGCGGTTGCGGGAACTGTAGGAAATCCCGCCATCCTGATTCTTGCACTCGTAGATGTACTTCTTGGCACGCTCGATGGCTTCCGTGGCAACCGGGATGCCCGCGTTGCGGCAGCCGCGCAGGCCCTGAACTTGGGTGATCGTAGTCGAGCCCTCGTCGAAATCGCTGCCGTCTTTGGCGCTGACATAGCCCCAGCCGCCGGCGCTGGTTTGTGCTTTGCCGCTGAAATCGACGGCGCGGGTCAGATTCTCAACCAGCATCTGCCGGGTTTCTTCGTCCTGCTCTTCGCCCAGGACCTGGGACAGGAACAGCATGGAAAAACCGTGCCCATAGGTATAACGATTATCGCTCTGCGGGTCGCCGATCAGGCCATTGGTGCGGGACTTGCTCAGCAGAAAATCGACGGCGCGGCGGATGTTCTTGGCGTAGGGACCTTGGACGGTAGTCGAGCCTGAACCGATCAAGGCGGTTCCCGCCAGAGCGGTCATCGCGGTGGGATAGTTGCCGGCCGTCCAGTTGCCGCGGATAGGTGACTGGGTCCGGGCAACCCAATCCAAGCCTCGCCGGATCGCCTTTTCCCAACGGGGATCTTTCTTGGCCGCTTGGGCGGGCCCTCCCCAGCGATCCGTAGCGGCCAGCCCGGCGGCCATTCCTACTAGAGATTTCAACACATTGCGTCGCGTCAGTTCCATCACATGCACTCCGGCGTTTGCAGTCCCTCGGCGGCTTCGGCCACCTTGCCCGTCCTATTGTACCCGACAGGACCGCGGGAGCCAAATTGACCGCAGTCAGCACTCTCTCTTTGGAGGTCATTTTCATGGCGCGCTGCCAGCCATCCGCAGGGCAAGTTCGCCGACGCGGCGGCCTAGATTGTCGGCGGCTTTGAGGCCGATTTCATCTTGACTGATATCGTCGCCTTGATTCCACAGCACGGGGCCGAAATGGGCGCTGGGGCGGCCGTCGCCGATAACCAGCAATTCATGACACAGTAACGCTGCCTGCACGGATTGGATTGTCAGTTCTTGTCCGCCGTCACGGGCGCCGCCGGTGGCCAGGACGCCGCCGATCTTGTTCGACAAGGGGAAACCGCCTTTACGAAACGTCATCCACCGTTCCAAGAACGCTTTGCACAGCGACGACATGTTGGCAAAATACGTTGGCGTGCCGATGATGATTCCGCCGACTTCGGGTGCCGCCAGCTTTTCCGCAATCGCCGGAAAATCATCCCGTTCGCCGGGTTCCAGCGTTTCGCCGACGAGGATATTGACGGGCAGCTTTAAACCGGCCAATTCAATCAGTTCGATTTCGATCCGATCCGGTGCCGCGGCCTGGGCGGCTTCCAAGGCGCGCTGAACGGCCGCTGCGGTCGTCTTGCCTTTGCGCAAACTGGTGGACACCCCGACGATTTTGATCTTGGTACCGGGTTCGGCCACGGAAGCGGCTTGAACCGAGACCGCGGTCACGGCCGCCGCCGCTGCCGTCCCAACGCCGACCTGATGGAGAAACCCACGACGATTCACTTCGTTGCTGGACATGATGTAACTCCTTCGTGTAATAGGATGCAAGGAAACGAACCAACTATTGTCGCGTTCCGGAAGCCGGTCGTCGATCATGGCGCCCAGGAAATCCGTACGGTGGTTCGGAGAGTGCTAGCATGTGCCGACTTGTCTCGAACATGACCAATGCGGTCAAGGATGCGCTTAATGGGTGTTGCCGTCCGGGCGGTTCTTGGGTTAAGCTACGCAAACGGAACTGGAATCTCCCGGATTATTTGCGTGCGAAAGGAACTGCGCCGTGTTAGTGGCTGCCTCGACGGAGTGTTTTCCCAGCCTATCCCTGAGCCAAGCCGTTGATGCGCTTGTCGATCTGGAATATACCAGCCTCGAAATCGACATTCACGAGGGCGGCAATCATCTGCGTCCCTCGGCGGTGGCTGCGAATTTGGAAGGGGCGATCAAAGCCTGCCGGAACACGCATCGCGCGAGCGTCGTCTCGTACAGCTTGCAGATCGATGCCGAGGGCGAGGAATACTATCGCCAGTTTGTCGCCTGCTGCCGCCTGGCAAAAACGACCAAAGTCGTCACGCTAACCGTGCCTTCGGCGGAACTGGGGACGCCGTTTAACCAGGAAGTCGAGCACCTGCAGCGGATCGTCAATCTGGCCGAAGCCGATGGCGTGCGGGTGGCCATCAAGAGCCAGATCGGCCGATTGTCCGAAGATCCGGATACGGTCATTGTCTTGTGTGACAATGTCAAAGGTTTGGGTGTAACTCTCGATCCCAGCCACTATTTGTGTCACCCCAGCGGACCCAAGAACTGCGACCGGCTGCTCAAGTACACATTCCATGTCCATCTGCGGGATTCAACGAAAACCAAGCTGCAAGTGCGCATTGGACAAGGGGAAATCGAATACGGGCGTCTTGTCAACATGCTGAGCAAAGTCAACTACGATCGGGCGCTGAGCGTCCACATGTTGGAAATGCCCGAGGTGGATCATTTCGCCGAACTGCGCAAAATGCGTCTGTTGATGGAAAGCCTGCTGTGATCCGAACGACGCAGATTGTATCCCTGATCCCGAAGCATCCGTGACCGAGAACACGTGACCGAGACCATGCTGAGAAGGTTTTCGCGTCAGGCAGTCAGGGGCGCCGCCGAAGCCAGCCAGCGGCGGTAGCATTCCCGGGCGGCCGATTCGGCGTCTTGCCCGTGCCGCAGCAACAGGCCAGATGCGCGGGCGCGGCGGAGTACACCTTTTTCCAGCCGCTCTTCGAACAGCTCAAATCGCGACCGCAAGACGTCCCCTTCGCAGCTCCGCTCGAAATATGCCTTGAAGAAATCCGCCGGATGCACCATTTCCAGATAGCTGCCGTATCCTGCGTCCAGGCGGTAGAGAAACAGTCCCGTCCCCGTGCGGCGACACGGCGCGCCCGCAGCCCGATCCATCAGCGAAACCTGTGCGAAAGCCGAGGCGCCGGGCTCGCCTGCCTGCAGAACTTCGCGGCATAAGAATTCACTGCCCACGGTCAAACAAGGGTCGTCGTCCAGCAGTTCCGTCTGCACGGAAACGATCAACTCGAAACCGGCAGCGTCCAGATCAGGGTGCGCGATGAAACGCCAGTAGACTTGAATCGCAAGTGACTCGTTTGATGCCGTGCGATAACAGGCCACCAAATCTCGACCTCGCGCGTAGGCATCCAATAAGTCGTAGCGGGAACCGGACCGCGGCCGACGCACCTGGAACAGCCTACTGTGCGGCCAGGGGGTCCCATGCCAAATGACGTCGACAACTCCGTCGTGCGGTTGTTGCAAGTTGACGCTTGCGGACAAGCCCGAAGCGTTTACACTGGCTTGATTCTGATTGATGTGCCACATAGCTCAGTCGTCCGATGTCTCGATACCTCCAATTGTCCGAAAGCAATTGTCCGAAAGCAATTGTCCGAAAGCCCGGTTGTCCGAAGGCCTCTCAACAATCTGAAAAGCTGTGGCTCCTACAATAAAAAACCCCGCCGCACGCACAGGTCGCGAGTCGGCGGGGCCGGAACAGAGAAGAGGCCAATACGCCCGATGATATCAAAACCTGCGGCTCTGTCCATATTTAGCAGAAAAATTTGAATTCGCTTGCCGAATCCCAATCCTTTTGAAAAGAAGCCGCCCATGGATGATTTTTTAAGAGTTTGCGAACAAGCGGCCCGTATTGGCGGGGCGATCTTGCAGGAGTGGGTTCACCGCATCACCGTACGGGAGAAGGGCCCGAAGGATTTGGTCACCGAAGCCGATTTCGCCTCGCAGCACGCCATTCAGCAATTCGTCTTGTCGGCATTTCCGGACCATAGTTTTCTGGGCGAAGAATCCGATGCTGCAGCGAAAAAAAATGGCGGCGGCCGGGTGGCGGGGGATTTCTGCTGGATTGTCGACCCGCTTGATGGCACATTGAACTATGTTCGCGGCATGCCATCTTACGCGGTCTCTGTGGCCCTGGCCCGGTGTGGCGAAGTTCTAGCGGGGGTGGTTCTCGATCCAATGTTGGACGAATGCTTTGCGGCGGCGAAGGGACGCGGAGCCTTTCTGAATGGAAGGCCCATTCAGGCCAGTCGATGCCGATCGTTGAGCGACGCGCTGGTGGCGATCAGTTTTTCGGCCGATGTGCCGCGGGACTCTATCGAAGTTCGCCGCTTCATCGAAGCTCTTCACGCCGCCCAATCGGTTCGGCGGACGGGCTCCGCCGCCTTGAACTTGTGCTATGTTGGTTCAGGGCGGTTGGATGCGTATTTTGCTTCGTCGCTCAAATCATGGGACGCGGCGGCAGGCATCTTGATTGCTGGCGAAGCGGGTGCCGTGATCACTTCGATCACAGGACGTGGTTTCGTCCTACAGCAACCGGACTTGGCGGTGGCAGCCACTTCTGATTTGCACATCGAACTAATGCAGGCCCTATCGCGGGCGGAATAATCGGTCCTTGCCGTACAGAATCCATTGGCAGCCGAGAATTTGCGCGGGGCCAATTGGAGAATCCGGCAGCGACGGGTAAACTAGATCATTCTCAAAGACTATTCTCATCCGGCGATTCGTGTCGGACAGGCTGTTTGTCGGCGTAAACGTATTCGGTGGCGTAGGGGGGCGGCTGCAACTGTGCTTGGGCGTAATGGTTCGTTTCTCTGGTTGGCCGTTTGCGTTTGGCTATCGCCGAGCGGGCCAATTTCTGCGCAGGTCAAAGAGCCCGTCGCGGCCCCGGCCGCGACGGCGGGTGAAACCCCGCCTTCTGCAAGTCCGTCCCTGGTGCAGGAGATCAAGCCGGAAACGTATTATCTTCGGGATCAAGACGGGCGGTTGGTTCCTGTTCCGAATTTCCCCTACGAAGAGTTTCAGCGGCTGTTGCAGCTGGATGTAAAACCCGGCCCTGCGGGAGTCCAGCTGCCTTCTTATGCAGTACAGGAGTTGACCATTTCAGGGACGGCAAGCTCGACTCGCGCCGAATTGACGGCGACGGTCACGTTGCGACTGCAGCAAGCCGGTTGGGTGCGCGTCCCGTTACGCTTGAACGAGGCGATCCTTCGCCAGCCGCCGAGCTATCAGGGCGGCGGCGAGTTGTTTGTGAGCTGTGATCACGACGGTGGCGGCTACGTGTGCTGGATTCGTGGGCCGCAGGACAAAACGCATCAGCTGGCACTGCAGGTGGTGGTGCCTGTCCGCGAGGTCGGGAACGAGCTGCGGCTGAGCCTGCAACCGCCGCGGGCGGCATCGTCCACCTTGGATCTGCACGTGCCGCTTCCCGATGTCCAGGCCACGGCGAGCAGCGGGCTGTTGGAAATCAAAACGGCGGAACGCGGAACGCAGTTCTTGGTCACGGGCGTCACCGGCGATTTTCAGTTGGCTTGGACCAAGGGCACGGCACCGCCTGTCGAGACCCGTCCGCTGCTCCGCGCCGAGCTGAAGTCGACCGTTCGGGTCGAAGGATTGCGGGAGGTCAATGGCGATGTGCGCCTGACGGTAACCAGTCTCCGCGGGGAAATCGAATCGTTTAATGTCCGCTTGCCTCCGGGCACGCAGTTGTTTCCCACGCAGCCGACCCCCGCCGGATATCGGCTCACGCAAATCGCCGCCCCCGAAGAGTCGCAAGGAATGTTAGTCCAGGTCAAGCTGGACCGGCCGCGTGCGGAACCTGTCGAGGTCCAGTTGTTGACGGAGATTACGCCCACCAGCAACGGCAAGGCGCCGGAATTCGAGGCTGGCGGCGTCGAAGTCGAGGACGCGATCCGCCAGACGGAGGTAATCGACGTGATCATCGACGGCGATTTGTCGGTGACTTGGAAACCGGGGCCGAACGTCCAGAGAACGATGCCTCCGGAAGCCCTGCGGGAAACGATTGCGGCGCGCTTCGAATCGTTTCGCCGTGCGCATTCGCTGCGTATCCAGGTGGCTCCGCAGGAGACACAGATCAGCGTCGAGCCCTTGTACGTGCTGCAAGTCGAAGCGAACCGGGTGCGGCTGACGGCGACGCTGAAATACAAAGTCCGCGGAACGCCTTCCTCGGGGGTCGATGTCCACTTGCCTAACTGGCGAGTCGAGCAGATTGGCCCCGATTTTTTGGTCGACGTCGAATCGCTGGATCGGGACAAGCGAGAACCGCTGCAGATCCCGTTGAAGGCCGCGGCCATGCCGGACAGCGGCGAGTTCACGCTGCAGGTAGACGCCACGCAAGAGATCGCCGCCGGTTCCGGCTCCGTCTCGATCGCCTTGCCCCGGCCGGAAGCCAAGGCTTCGACGCGGGCGGTGGTTGCCGTGCTGCCGGCGGACAATGTGGAATTAACGATCGCGGAGAGCGAACAGCAGGGGCTGGAGAGGGAGCCCTTTCCGCCACCGCTGGAACTGCCCGCGCGTCAGCAAACGCCGCAATTCTTTCGCGAGCGGAGCGACGCGAAATCGGCCGTGCTGGGCGCCGCATTGCGGCTTCGCGAGCGGGCGGTCTCGGTCGCCTCGCGCGTCCGCCTCCGCGTCGAAGACACGCGCTTGCACGTCCAGCAGCAGTTGGATTATCGAATCGCCTACGAGCCGTTGCGGACTTTGGAGTTGCGGATCCCCCGGGCCGTTCTGAATTCCGGGACATTGAAGATCCTGGATGGAGACCAAGCTCTGCCGTTCATCCAAATCGCCTCGGACGGCGGCGTCGGCCATGGGGCGGACGCTGCGCCGGACGCCGCGGACGGCGACCGTTCCGTCCGATTGCAAGTGGACCTGCTCGCCGATCGGATCGGCCTCCTCAGCATCTTGCTGGAATCCGAGTCGCCGACACCCGCGCCCGGCTTAACCGGCACGAGTCCCGCTCGCATTTTCCTGGCAACGCCCGTGGCCGGTCCGGAGACCGTTCTGACCTCCACGCGTGTGGAGATCGACGCCGGGCAGGAGACGCACGTCCAGTTGCCGGGGGGAGGATGGGAGCAGGATGGTTCCGTCGGAGATCCCGCGTTGCGCGAAACGTATCTCTCCCGTTCCTTTCCGCTCGAAGTCGACCTGCTGATCACGCAACTCGATCGGCGGCGGCGAACCTCGACGGCCGTGTTGCAGGCTTGGTTGCAAACGTGGCTTGCTCCAGCCCGCCGCCGCGACCGCGCCGTATTTCGTGTCCTGACCGACGAGGAGCGGATCCTGGTGAAGATGACGGACGGCGCTCAAGTGGAGCACGTCATGCTGGACGGGCGCCTGATTCAAGCCGGTCGGAACGAATCCGGTTTGACGATGATCGTGCTGCCGCGCACGGAGACGCCGCAGGAGCACGTCGTGGAAGTCTGGCAGTCGTTTCCGCAGCCGCAACCGTCCGTGGGTGAGATCGCACTGCAAGCGCCGATGATTCAAGGGACCAGTTGGACGCGACAGGTCTATTGGCAGCTGATCTTGCCTGCGCACCAGAGTCTATTATTTTCGCCGGCCAATCTGACTTCGGAGATGATTTGGCAGCGCCGTGGATTGCTCGCCGAGCGGCGACCGATCCTGGACGAGGAAGCATTGGAGCATTGGATCGGCGCCAGCCGTCAAGAGTCGCTGCCGGATTCGCATCCCCGCTATTTGTTCAGCGGCTTTGGCGATGTGGACAGCATCGGCGTCACCGTCGCGACACGGTGGACGATTGTCTTGGTGCTGTCCGGGGCCGCGTTAAGTTGCGGTTTGCTATTGATCTATTTCCCCCGTTGGCGTCATCCGGCGATGATCTTTTCCGGGGGCGTCGCGACCCTGGCGGCGATGCTGGCAGTTCCCGATTTGGCGGCGGCAACCGCGCAGGCTTCGCTGCTGGGATTGATCCTGGCGATGATCGCGTGGGCGTTGAAGAGCATCGTCGATTACCGCGAAGCGCGACGCTCGGTCGTCCGCGGCATTCGGCGGAAGAGTTCCGATTCGAAAACGGCACGTGCGGCGGCCCTGACGGCCTCCAAAGCCGACGCCGCCGCGCCGCTGCCGTCCACGACCGCGATGGTGCCGATCGAGTTCCCGCTCGGAGAGCCCACGCCATGAACTCGCCCCGTCTGCTGGTCACAACCCGCTCGGCGCGGACGGGCGCATGGCCGGCGCAGCCGCGAGGCTGCCGCCGGATGTCTTGGAGTTGGATTTCGGCGCTGTTGGCGCTCGTGGCCGTGACTTCTTCTCTCGGCTCGGCGTCAGAGCCGGCATCGGCAGGGGCGTCGAGTGCCGCCGCCGCTGCGCCGTTGCGTTATCGGCGTGTTTTCTTGTCCAGCGAAGCCATCCGCCGCCTCGAGTCCGATGCGCTGCGCAACGAGGCCTTCGTACCCGTGCGACGGGAGGAATTCGAAAACTTGCTCGGCGCCGTCGGAACCAAGTCCTCGGCGCCACAGATCGCGTCCAGTCCTCAGATCGTGCAGGCGACCTATACCGCCCTGCTGAATGGAGAGTTGCTCGCCGGCTCGGCTCGGCTGGTGATCGCGCCCGGCGCCGACCGCGGTGCGGTCTTGTCCTTGAATCCCTGCAATCTGGTGCTTTCCCAGCCGCGCTGGGAGCCGGCCGGATCGGACGAAGATCCATCTGATGTGGAGTGGGGATGTGACGACAGCGGACGGATGGTCGCGATGATTAACGCGCCCGGCGTCCTGCAGTTCGCCTGGTCCCGCCGCGGCGTCAGAAGTGCAGCGGGCGAGTTTTCCTTCGATTTGCAGCTGCCGACGGCGGCGGTAAATCAATTGCAGCTGACCCTCCGCCGCGATCTGCGGCCGGTCACGGAGACAGCCGTCGTCTCGCGTTTGGACGAACACGAAAGCACCGCCGAGCAGACGTGGCGGATCGAGCTTCGCGGGGACATGCCGCTCAAGGTCCACTTGGCGCCGGCAGCGGAACCGGCGCTGGCCCAGCCGCTGATCCTGCTCCGTCAGGAGCAACGTTACACCGTGACTCCGGATGCCGTCGAAATCACGGTGCGTTTGCGGTTGGACGTCTATGAGAAGCCGCTTTCGGAATTGACGCTGGAGACGGACGATGCGATGCAATTGTATCGAGTTCACTATCGCGACGCCCCGCTGGAGTGGTCCGATGCCAAAGCGGGCGCGGGGCGGCGCGTGACCCTGGCCATGCCGGAGCCTCTCCTGGGAGACGGCCACGAGATCCGGCTGCAGGCGGTTGCCGCCGCGGACGCAGGGACGGAATGGCGGTTGCCGCGTCTGACGGTTCCGGGCGTTTTCTGGCTGGAGGGCGTCAGTCGGCTCGACGTCCCCGAGCCATGGCGGATCGCAAATTTGAAGACCGAAGGCGGACGCCAAGTCCAGACGGTGCCGTTGCTGACTCCGCAGCGCGGCGAATCCGTCGAAATTCGTGAATTTCAACCGCGATCGCAGATCACCGCCGTGCTGCAGCGTGCCGCCGGTGAAATGGCCGCCCAGACCGTCACAAGCGTGAAACTGGGAACGGCCGCCACAACGGTCGTTTACGACGCCCAACTCACCTCCGCCGGACCGCCGCAGCACAGTGTCGAACTGAACTTGTTGCCGGGTTGGACAGTCGACATGGTCGAGACGCAGCCGCCCGATGCCCTGGAGGATTGGCGGGTGGTCTATGGCAGCGTGCCAAGCCGTTTCGTCCAGATTCATTTCCGCAACCCGTTGGCTCCCGATCGGCCGCTGCACTTGACCCTGTACGCCCATCGCCGCGGCGTCCGTCCGGGCGAGCGTTTGCGGGGGCGCGATCTGCGCCTGGGAACGTGGCGCAATGCGTCGCTGTCCCGCAGCTTGCTGGCCGTCGCCGCGGAAGCGTCGCATCAAGTGACCTTGTGGGGAGACCTCGGGTTGCGGCGACTGGCGGCTGAGGACCTGTCCGGGTGGGAAAAAGACCGCACCCAATTCGCCGCCGGGGCGGTGCTGTACGTCGAGGATCCGGGGGCGGAAGAGCTGGCAGTCGCGCTGTTGGAGGAAATGCCCGGCTACTCGGCGGAGATCCAGATCGACTCGACCTACCGAGAAAACTGGGTCGAGCAGGCTTTTCGGCTGCGGTGTCAGCCGATCGCTTCGAAGGTTGCACGCCTGGTCGTTCACTTCTCCGAGCCGATGCCGGCGGCGTTGCGCTGGACGTTGGACGGGGAAGAGGAGGGCACGGTGCTGGCCCGGCCGTTGGACGAGGGCGCCGAGACGGCCGGCGCGCCGGCTTCGGGCAGCGTCTCCTGGGAACTCATTTTGCCGCGTGCTCGCGACGAGGCCTTCGAGTTGGTGGCGGCGCGCACCGACGCCTTCGCGGGGAGCGCGGCGGTTCCGCTTGTCTCGCTCCCGTCCGCCGCTTCGCAAATCGGCTATGTGACCGTCCGCTCGGCCACGCTTCCGCTGACCGTCGAGCTGCAAAACGTTCGCCCGATCCCGGCGGAGCAGCCGCCGACGGGCAGCTATTCCACCACGCGCGGCGCGTTCCGGTTTGACCCCTCCCTGGATTGCCGGCTGACGGTGCGCATTGCGGAGGGAGTTTCCCGGTGCGGGACGGTTTGGGCCGCGGGGGGAGAATTGCGCACCTGGGCGATGGGCAACGGGCGGGCCGTTCATGCGGCCGTTTATCGCTTGGAGAATAGCGGGCAGACACAGATCGTCGTCGAGCCGCCGAAGGAAGCCGAATTGCTGGAGATCCTGGTAAACGGCCGGCCCGTCTCTTGGCCGCGCCAAGCCAGCACGCGGGCCGGGGTCGCCGTCAATCTGCCCCGCGGTGACCGCTTTCCTGTACTCGTCGTCCGATATGCGGCGGCGTTCCCGCGGCGCGGGCCTTTGGGAACGGTGACCGCGCTTTGGCCGGACCTCGGGCTGCCCGTTTTTGAACGCGATTGGGTGCTTTGGCTGCCGCCGGGCTGGCAGGTCGACTCGGCGCAGGCGGAAGCCGAGGCGGATTGGACGACGCGGTTGTTCGGACCCCTTCTCCGGGCACCGCAGCAGCCGCGGTTCGAGCCGCTGTCCTGGAGCCATTGGGCGTCGTCGAACGCGTGGACGGATTTTCGTGGTGACGGGAACGCACAGCAGCATGGTGAGCGGATCCTGCAAATGCTGGCGGAGGAATATCTGGTCCTCCGGACAACGGCCGGGGACGGCCCCGCGCCGACCTGGGGAGGATTGCTGGCAGGTGCTCAGCGGCGTCTGGACGCGGCGCCCGGCGAGCGGTCCCTGCCGCTGCTGATCGACGCAGCTTCCTTGGCGCGGGCCGGAATCAACGGACAGACGGCCGTCGATCTGACGGCGAGTTTGACGTCTCCGCCGTCCGGAGATCGGTCCGGTTCCCGCGCGATCGCTCGGTTGGGAGCCGTGCTGCTGGCCAAATCGCATTTGGCTTTGGCGGTCGCGACCGGGGAAATCGTCGTGACGACGGCGGAGACGATGGCCTTGCATGCCGATCGCGTCCGCGAGAATTTCGAGACCGGCCTGTTTCTCGTGCGCGATGGCTCCGCCTTGCATGGCGACGTTCGCCATCGGCGCGGCGTGGTGCCGGCGGGCGACTGGTCGGCACAATCGGGTGAACCACCTTCGTGGCCGATCGCGGGTGCCGACGTTCCGAACCGAGGTTGGACGGCGACAGGCGTGGCGATTCCCAGCGTTGCGGGTCACCGCCGGACGGCCGGCAAAACGCAAGTCCAGGTCTTCCATCGCGACTTTTTCCACGCCGCCGGCTGGGCCGCTTTTCTCGCCAACACGGGGCTGATGGTCTGGTGGACGCGGCGCCGGCCTTTATGGTGCCTGCCGCTGTGCGCCGTTTGGGGAGGGCTGGCGCTGGCCGTCCCAGCGATGTGGGTTCCGCTGGCCGGAGGCTGTTTCCTGGGAAGTCTGTTATCCGTCGTCCTGGTCTGGCTGCTGCCGGTTGTGCCGCGGCCGCGCAGACCGCAAGCGGCCGATTCATCCGGCTCGTCGCGGGCGGTTTTGGCTTCGGCCACCACCGGAGTGCTGGTGTTTCTGCTGGTCGTCTTGGCGGCCGCTTCGGCTGCGGCTCAGCCGTCTACGCTTTCGGCTCAGGCAAAAGCCGACAAGGTTTATCGCGTCTTGTTTCCGGTCGATGACCAACAGCAGCCGATGGAGCCATATGTGTATGTGCCGCACGAGTTCTGGAACCGTCTGCGGCGCGAGGCGTCCGGCGGCGGTGTGGTCTCTCGGCAATGGCTGATTGCTGCGGCCGATTATCGCGTTGTGTTCGAATTGGGCGGCGTCAAACCGGTGCCGCAGGCCCGTGAATTGACAGCCCAATATCGGATCCGCACGGAACACGCTGGAGTGCGTTTGGTATTGCCCATCCGCCAAGATCAAGTGTATCTGCTGCCCAACCGCGCTCGCCTGGACGGCCGACCGGCCTCCGTCGCCTGGGAATCCGAAGGTCAAGTACTGATGGTGGAGGTTCCTGAGCCCGGTGAAGCCAATTTGGAGTTAGCGTTCCGGCCCCAGGTTGAGCTGCGGGACGGGCTGCTCCGTTGCGACGTGCAGATTCCGCGCGTGCCCAATGCGCGTCTTCGTCTGCAGCTGCCCGCCGATGCTCCGGCGGTCGAATGCCTCAGCGCCCTCGGAAACGTGACGGCGGAGCCCGCCGGCGAGCGACTGATTTCGCTCGGGCCGGCCGAGCATTTGACGCTCCAGTGGCCGTCGGATCGGGCCTTGGGAGCCGGGGCGATTCCGGACGAGGCGGAGCAATTGATGTGGTTGAGAATTCGCCCCGGGGCGGCCGTGCTGGAGGCCCGCTTTCGGTTTGCGAGTCCGACGGGCCGGCTGCAGGAAATCGGGGTCTTGGCCTCCCCCCGCCTGCGCCTGCTGCCCCATCCGGAACCGGATCGGATTCCCGTGGTTTCCGCCGAAGCCGGAGACAACCAGCGTCTTCGCTGGATGCTGAAAACGCCCTTCGCGCAGGAAGCGACGCTGGACCTCCAGTTCGTGCTGGCGGATGTATCGGGCATCGGCACCGTGCGGCTTCCCCGCCTGGAAGCGAACGCCACTCGAACATCGCGGCGTTGGCTGGGGGTCTCGGTGGACGAGCCGCTCCGTTATGAAACGGCTGGGGGAGGAGTGGGCGAACCCGTAGATCCGCTCGCCTTTGCGGCGGCTTGGGGGGCCGGCACGGCACCGCCGCAAATCGCCGTGGCGATCCCGGACGGGGAACCGACGTGGAGCCTAACGACCCAGCCGCAGCCCGTGATCGTTCAGGCCGCCCAACAGTTGGATGTGTCGTGGGGAGCCGAACGCGCGGACCTGCAATTCCAATCGCAGCTGGAGGTCGTCGGCGGCGAAGTTTTCCAATACCGCCTGGATGTGCCCAGCGGGCTGGAAATCGGCAGCGTGTCCGTTCGCGAACAAGACGACGTTCGGGCGGCCCGCTGGACCCGCGCGGGAGAAAACGTGCTGATCGTGCGCTGGGATCGCGCCGTCACGGGCAAGCACCAGCTGGAAATCCGGGCCGGGCTGCCTGCTCCACGTTCCGGGGAATATGCCCTGGGCAGGATTGCCGTTCAAGGGGTGGAAGTCGTTTCTGACGCGATCTCGTTATACCGTCGTGCGGCGGTTCGCGTCAGCGTTGTCGATCGCGCCGGACTGAGCGACGCGCCGGAGCCTCTGGAACAATACCGTCCGGGCTGGGGACGGCTGGTCGCGTCGCTGCATGCTCCTCCGAAGCAGCCTCGCACCGTTCCCTTGCGCGTCAACATCGCCCCCAACCGGCCGAGGCCGCGAGGAACGCTGGTCACGATTCTCGAGCGGCAGCAGGATTCCTGGCACGTGCAGATTCAGTACGACCTGCGCGTCGCCGGCGGCCTGGTCGACGCGCTGCGTTTCGAGGTCCCCGCCGAATGGAGCGACTCACTAAGCAGCGATTGCCTGGGCGAGCTGGAGGTAATTGCCGTGCCGGGACAGAAACGACGGCACTTGATCCTCCGTCCTCAACAAGCGATTGCCGCTTCGCGGCGTTTGACGATCTCCGGCAAGTTGGCGACGCCGCAGGGCGAAGCCGTCCAAGCCCCCGATATCATTCCCCTGGATGTGGATGCGGCCGACCGCTATTTCTGCGCACCGGCAAAAATCAACCAACAGGGAATCGCCTGGAAGACGAGCGGTCTGCGCGAGATTTCCGAGTTGCCCGCCGGCTTTGAACCGCCGCCCGGCTCGCACCAGATTTTCATCGCCACTCAGCCCCGGTTTCGCGCAACCATCGCGGATGTTCAACCGAGCTCCGGCCTGCCGCGCATCGTCCTGGCGGATTTCGTCGTGAACTGCGATTCTGGGGGCAACGTGGCGGGCACCGCAACGTTCGACCTGCAACCGTCGGGCATCGATCACTGCGAACTGGAATTGCCGGAAGAGTATCAATTGGTCCATGCCGCCTTCGGTGGTCTGCCGGCCATGCTCGATTCGCTGGAACCGCAGCGGTGGCGCTTGACGTTCGGTCCGCGGCAACTGGCCCAGCAGGTGCAAGTGGTTTTCCACGGCCGGATGCAAGCCGCACAACCCGGCTCGCGCCGCCAGACGATTCTGGTGCCGCGACTGGCCGGCATCCCCATCGAACAATCGCTCTGGACGATCCGGACGACGGATGCCGTGCCACTGGCTGTCTTTCCCGCACAAAACCGGGTAGACCCGGTAAAACTGGAATGCGTTCGCTTCGCCAGCCGAGCCGAGTTGATCGAAAGCGGATCCGAAGCAGTGGCCGCCGCCGACCCCAGCGTAGCGGCCCGCTGGTATTCGGTCTGGTTCCAGCATCTGGCGGGATCCCGCAGCCGGATCGAGCAATGGTCGGCCGCTCAGCCGGCGGTCCGCGTGCAATACGCCTCGGAGCTGCAGGAAGTCGAAGCAGTCCAAGCCGAATTGAACGAAAAACTCCGGAGCTTGCCGCAACTGGTGCGTGCAAATGCCGCGTCCGCGATGCCGCCGATCGAGGCTTGGCAGCGCGTTCGTCCGAGCGGCGAACTGGCGGCTCTGATAACCCGCGCCGGTACCGTCGAGGTGGAGTTTCTCCCGTCCGCCGAAACGGTTGCGGAACAGCGAGGCGCGGCCGCGGCCGTACTCATCGCCTTGGCCGCCGTCGCCTGGATGCTGCTGCCGCATCCGTGCCTGCATCAGCGCGCCCAGTTCCTGCTGCCGCTGGCGGGAGTCGTCTTGGGCGGTGTCTGGTGGTCCTGGTGCAGCCCCAGCGTCCTGGGGCCGATCGTGGCTTCGATGAGCCTGCTGCTGGCGCTGAGACGATTGCTCGCCCGCCTTGTCTCGTCGGCGGCGGCACCGTCGGAGACCGTTGCCGATGCATGAGTGTTGTTTCCCGGATTGCATCATCCGGGAAAGGCGGCGCGTCGGATTGCGCGCTTGACCGGCAATCCCCGCGACACTGGCTTGGAGACGAGTCCCGCAAACAGGGGACGCCGCCGCCGGTGCCTCAGGCGAGCTTCTCCGGCACGACGAAGCCCTGGCGATACTCCCGCTTCAGGTAACGGTTGGCTTGATCGGCGGACGTTCCGATGAATCTTTCGGCGGCGGCGTCGAACTCCAGCACCGGGCTCAGCTTGATCGCGGAGCCGGCTGGCGAGACGCCGTGAGCGCGCAGCAGTTGCTCCATCTCGGTCAACAGCGCGTTCCACAGGCCGGAGCCGTCGGCGATGCGTTTTGCCTCCGCCGGCTCGTACGCGCCCCCGGCTCGAAACGCGATGTTCGCCAAGTTGCACCAACCGGCCGAATGATGGCCGACCAGCGCGCCGGAATTGAGGATCGACTCGTCGCGGCGGCGGAGGGCGTCGAGGAAGTTCTGCTGGTGTTGGCCCATGCCGCCGGTTCCTTTGAATTCCTTGATCACCTTGCCGTTCCGGTCAAACGCCGTCGCGCGGCCGCGCTGGCCTTCCAGCCTGCCGTCTTCGCAATAGGCGATATAACCGCTGCTCGGACCGGGAGGCTGAGGGCCGCGCTTCGAGTTCGGCTCCGCGGTGATGTTGGCCAGGCCGATCACCACCGGAATGCTGCCCGTGTCAAAGTACACGAAATGCACGTTCGGCGTTTCGCCCGCGTCGTTCCAAACCACGCGTCCGCCGCCGCCGAGAATCCGCTTGGGCAGTGTCACCCCGTCGAGAAAGACGTTGTTCCGCAAGTCGTCCAACACGTGGACTCCCCAGTTCCCCATCTCACCCGAACCAGTGTTCCAGACCCAGTGCCAGTCGTACTGCAAGTTGTCGCGATAGATCGGCACGTCCTGCGCGGGGCCGAGCCACAGATTGTAATCGAGGCTCGCCGGGATCGGCAGCGGCGTCGAACGCTTGCCAATCGACGCCCGCACGCCGTACCGATTGACGCGGGCCGAGAGGATTCTGCCCAGGCTCCGCTGGTCGTGCAGGAACCGCTTTATTTCCGCCTGCATCGGGTCGGATCGTTGCTGCATCCCGACTTGACAGATCTTGCCGTACTGTGCAGCGGCGGCCACGGTCTGCTGTCCTTCCCACTGACTGTGCGAGAGCGGTTTTTCGACGTACACATCCTTGCCAGCCTGCATCGCCCAAATGGCGGCCAGGCAGTGCCAATGGTTGCTCGACGCGATCACCACCGCATCGATGCCTTTGTCGTCCAGCAGGCTCCGCAAATCGGCCCAGCCTTTCGCTTCGGGATATTTCTTTCGGGCATTGCCCAGACGTTCTGCATCCGGATCACACAGGCCGGCGACGCGTGCGCCGGCCAGCTTGCTAAAGGCTCCCATCAGTTCTCCGCCGCGGCCGCCGCAACTGATGAAGCCCAGGTTGATGGTGTCATTGAGACCGGCGGCCCGAAGCACGGGCGCCGACCATGTCAAAGCCGCTCCCGCGGCCAAACCACAATGGACAAATTCACGGCGAGTATAGCGACGCATGGGTGATTCTCCTGGTGGCGAAGGATGTAAATGCGACTGCAACCGGCGTCTGGATCTCGCGAATCGGAGCTGGAAGCGACCGCAACGGTGTGGCGAAGGTTCTTCAACGCTCGAGCTTCGGGGAATCAAGGTTCGCTTGCCTCCGCTTGTCCCATTTCCAACATGTGCGCGGCGGCGGCTTGGAGATCGGCCGGCGGCAGATGGGCGAACGGAGGCATCGGGGCAAAGCTCGTCCGCTTGCGGCCGGGCGCTTTGGCCCAGGTGACGATGCCCGCGGCATTATTCGCGTACAGCCGCTGAATCTCGCGGACCGACGGACCGCTTCGCTCGCGGTCCAGCGCGTGACAGCCGGCGCAGATCTGAAAGACCCGTTCGCCACGCGGGATCTCCACGGCGGTGATGCCCTGCTCTTTGCGCCAAGCCGCATCTCGGACAGCGAACTGCATCTCCTCAGTCGCCTGCCGCATCAGTTCCCCGTGCCCGGCAAGCGCCCGGTCGCGGTACAGGTGCCGCCCCATCGCCATGCAGGAAACCGTCACCGACAGGACCAGCGCAATGGGCACGAACAGCCGGCCAATGCGCGCCGCCGGCGCCACCACCTCGCGCCACAACAGCGTCAACGCGATGACGGCGAACGCGATTCCCAGCAAGATGACCGCCGTCATGAACATGGAAATCCCGTGCGAGGGGAGGGAAAAGTAGACCAGTGTGCCCGCGAGAAATTGCATCAGCGTCGCGCCGAACGCCAGTTCGTAACAGCGCCGCAAAATCGTGGCCCGATCGAACCCGGGCAGGCGCCGCGCAAGATCGAAGTCGCGGCGACCGAACCACGCCGCACCGAACAGTCCGGTGATCGCCAAGGACGCGAGCAGGAAATGCAGATACCGCAGCAGGACGTTCTGCATGGTAACCGCGGACAGAAAACCCTGCACGTCGGTCCAGCGTTCGGGGAACAGCATCAGGTTGATGTTGGCCAAGAAGATCAACGGTACGAACCAGAAAATTGCCGTCGTGACGGCGCCCAGAGCGATATGCAGCGATTTGCTTTCGGCCAATACGTCCCAGGTGTACTTGTGCATGTAGCCCAGCAGGAAAGCGATCGTGATCAAGGGGATGATCATGATCCAAGCCGAACCGGTCAGCGCATTGGCGGTGTAGAAATGGACCGTGTACAGCACGTTGACGATCAGCAGCGGAGCCACGCCGAGCACCACCGCGAGGCTCTTGTTGACGGTGATCGTTTCGGCCCACAGCCGCGCCAGCGCGTCATATTGCTTGTGCCGCAGCCCGACGATCTCGTAGACCAGCGATAAGGTCGATCCTCCGACCATCAAGTTGACGAGCAGAATGTGGGCCAAGAACAGGATCACCACCGCCACTTCGAGCACGAACTGGTCGACCGGCAGAGGCAGCGGAATGTCGCGCGGCACAGGAAACGTGATCGTGGGGTCCATCGGCAAATCCCTCGTCTTTCAAGAACAATCCGATCAGCCGGCGGGCAATTGCACGCCGCCCATCTGGTCTCCTTCCAGCGGCACGGGCAATGCTTGCAGCCTGCACAGGTAGTGACTCAATGCTTCCAACTCGGCTTCGTTGCCAGGAAACGGCGGCATGTAGGGCCGCGAGACGTGCATCGTGCGAAGCGTCAACTTGACGTCGTCCGGGTCCCATGGCTCGGGGCCGTACAGCTTCGCGAATTTCTGCACGACGCCGTTGATCCCGCGGGTTGTATGGCATCGGGTACAGCTCAGACGGAAAACGTCCGCGCCACAGGCGAACCGGTTCTCCTCGGTGATCTCGCGGTGCGCGACGTACGTGGCATGCCGCAGAATTCCTTGCTCCTGCAACAGGGGATAGTCCGCGACACGGATGCCGTTGGCATACATGTATTCGTGAATTACATAAGGTTTGCGGATGAACTCACGGACCCGTTCGTAGTAACCCAGCAGACCGGCCAGCAGCACGAACGGCACAACCAGACTCCACCGCGGCAACCGTCGGGGAAAACAGACTCCCCACAGGGCGACGGCCAGGATCACCGCGCCGCCGAACCCCAGAAAGAAAACCGCTTGGCGATACCAATCGCCGAATCCCATCGTGGTCAGCGCCACCGGATGCAGCTGCTGCATCCAGTCGGGGATCGCGCCCCAATACCACCATCCGCCCAGCAGGCACAGGGGCATCCAGGCCAGCGTCCACAGCGAGACCAAGCGAACCGCCGCGGCCCGGACGGGATCGCTGCGGTCCGTGAGAAAGGGGATCAGAAACAGCGTGAACAGACCGGCCGCCGCCATGGCCAGCGGCGTGCGAAAGGCCAGTTGGGGCAGGTAGATCGGATTCAAAACGGCGCTCAAAAAACTCTGCTCCGCCGCCCACTGGCCGCTGTGCATCATGAAGCCCAGAACGGCCACAATGATGGCCATCGTCAGCCACGAAAAGAGGCTCAGCAAGCCGCCCAAGGCGATATGCAGACGCTTGTACGTCCGGCCCCACGTATGCCAGCTCAGGAAGTAAGCGAGAATCAAACACACTTCGAGGACGAAGATCGCCCATTCGAGCAACCAGGCCATGAAGAAGACGCGAATCAAGCTGCCGATGGCGGCGGGATTGATCAGCGCGGCGGAAAACCAAATCCCGACCCCGGTCAAGGCGCCCACCGAGGTGGTAATCACAAAACAGACCCGCAGGAGCTTGTAAGCCAGTTTGTCCCAGCCTTCGCTGCCCTGGCGAAAGGCCCGCCATTCGAGGAGCGTCACCAGCGGCGCCGCCCCCACGGCCAGCGAATGATTGACGATCACGTGCAAGATCGCAATCACCGCGATCAGCATCCGGTTGCCAAAGAAATCGGTGTGAAATACGGGGAAGTCCACGGCTCGGTTCCTCCAGTCGAGGCAAAGCGATATTCGTGAGCGATCGCATCGCAAGCTGACAAATGGTGCACACCACGTCGTCGGTCAGGGCACCCGTATTGGGACCACAGGCCAGCGATCGTTGATCTTACACAACCCGCCACAAGCGCACAACAAGGCGGTGATCGGCCGCGACCCGGCGCCGCGCCGGGGCATTCCGCAAAGTCCGTCCGCCTATTTTTTCGCCGCTTGGAACGAAGCCGGCAACTGGGCTTTCACGGCCTCGACGATACGGTCCTCCAGCGGCGGCTGCAGACGTTCCGTCCGGCCGTATGTGACCAGCGCACTCAGTGAGTTATTCACTTCGTAGCCGCCTTCGCCCAGCAGCCGCTGCGAGACGATGTAGGTAGACACGTCGTTGCTGTAGGCATTGATCCACAAGCGGTCGGCGTCCAAGTCGCGTTTCAGTCGCAGCGCGTAATCGACGACGACCTCGTGGGACAGGAAGACCATGGCCAAGTCGCTGCCGAACGTCCACGTCGTCAACGGGTACGTTGCGGAAACGGGCGGCGGGTCGCCATCTTCCAGTGTCTTGAGCAGCCGTTGGGCGGGATACGAGCGCTTGGCCATCTCGCGCAACTCGTCCATCGGCGGCGGTGAATCGTAGGCGACCTGGAGAACCGCCGTGCGGGCGGCGAGCGGGCCGGAGATCGAGCGAAACGGCCCGGCCAGCAGCCGTTTGACCTCATCCGCCATCGCCCGCCCGTGCTGTTGGCACAGTTCCACGGTGCTGTGCGGACGCGGGTCGGCGTCGGCGCCACACCCGATGGTGATCAAGGCCACGGCGCCTGGATGTTCCGCTTCGATGTATTCCTGGGCACAGCCGGCCCAGTCGCCGTGGATCTGCTTGAAATTTCCCCGCAACGTCGTGTTATGACAGGCATAGTTGACCGCGACGGCCAGCAGCTTGCCGTTCAAATCCGTGATCCGCAGCAGCGGCAAGCTGTGATCGACCGGCGCGTCCAGTACCGCCCCGAAGCCAGCCCACTTGCCTTCTTTCAGCACTCGGCGGTTCGCGGCAAAGCCGACGCTGCCGTGGGCGATCGCCAACTGGGCCGGCGCGCGTGCTGAGAGCGCCTGGAGCACTACTTGTTCGAGCTGCCTCGTCAGTTCGGCCGCATACCGGGTCAGACGGTCGAGTTCTTCGCCCTCCAGGCTCTTCATGCCTTTCAGGTTCGGCCCCGAATGATTGTGCGAATTGCACAGCATGAACCGTTCCGGCTTGAGGGGCACTTTGGCTTGGACGCGGCGAAGCACCTCCGCCGCGAGATCGCTGGGAACGGCCCCACAGTCCACGGCCAACAGCACCGCCGGGCCCTCGCCGTCATCGCCGCCCAGCGCCAACGCGGACGCATACAGCCGGCCTGCGACGCCTTCCGATTCCGTCTTTCGGGCCGCATAGCCGTACATACGAACGGGCTCTTGCGGCGTAACGTCCACCTTGGCCACACCGGCGAGCATCGGCTCCACGGCCGTTGCAGCCGGCGAACCGACATCGCCGACGAGGAAAGCCGCTACAAACGCCAATTTGCCGCCACTCAACCGAAGCGCCTTGAAACCGACCATGATCTGCCTCCCAAAACGTAGCATGACCGCGAAGCCGTCCACATGCCGGCCCATCTTACCACAGCCGGCCGCCGCGCGAACCTGGTGTTAGTACCGCTACGTTCGATCAGCGTTTCCGGGGCGGTTTTCGCCGCGTGCGGGGTTTGGCGGGGTCCAGGTCCGGGTTGAATTTGGCGGCCAGCCGCTGCCACAGCGGCGGGCCGCTTTCCACGGGCTTGCCCACGGGGGGCAGCATCTTCCGCTCGGCGACGCTCCACAGACTCGAGGCGATGAAGTACACGCACAAGCCGCTGGGGACGCGGAAGAACAACAGGCCCATGAAGATCATCATGTACTTCATCATCGATTGCTGCATCCGCGACTGGTCGTCGGTCGCAGGCGGCATGAACATCTTTTGTTGCCACAGGAACAGCACGATGGTCACGATCGGCAAGATGTTCAAGTAGGGGCCCAGCCAGCCGTTCTCGCCTGCCAGAAACGCGGGCAGGTACGGTTTCCAGTACCACAACATGTCCGGACCGGCCAGATTCGAGGCCCATTGCAGGCCGGGGATCAGCGGGGCTTGCCGCAATTCGACGTCCACGGACAGAGCGCGGTACAAGCCGATGAAAATCGGCAGCTGGACGAACATCAGCAGACAGCCGCCCAAGGGCCGGTAATTGTGCTTCTTGAACAGTTCGGACTGGGCCGCGGCCCGCTTCTGCATGTCGTCCTTGTGCTTCTCGGCGATCCGTTTCATCTCGGGCGCCAGTTCCTGCATCATCTGGGCGTTGCGGGCCGCCTTGCGGCTGAGCGGAATCATCGCGCTGCGGACCACCACCGTGAGCAGGATGATCGCCAGTCCGTAATTCACCCCCGGCAGGCTCTCGAACGCATGCAAAATCCAGGCCAGGAATTTGGCGATCGTGCGAAACCAGCCGTATTCGATGGCCCGCTCCAGGTCGTAAGCCGCCAGCAGCGCCGGCTGTTTCGGTCCCGCGAAGACTCGGTAACGATGCACCAGCGAGTCGCCCGCCGGGATTTCGTGTGTCTGGCTGATCACGCGGAACGAAACGTTTGTGGTCTTGCTCACCGCTTTGTCGATGCGATCGAGGTCGCCGACGGGCAGCGCCAGGGCCTGGCGGAACAGCGGCGGAGCGGCCGATTCGTCGGCTTGCGGCTGGAGGATCACCGAGAAGTACTGGGCGTCGACACCCACGTACTCCAACGGCTGCGGATGGGGATCGGCGAACAGGGGGATCAGGACGGGCTGGTTCTTTTCCCGCGCCGCGATGGCATCGGCATAGATTTTCGTGGCGCCGAGCAAGCCGTGTCCGGTTGGGGGCGTGTTCCACAACACGTCCCGCGTGCCGGCGGCGGCAAACATCTTGGGGTGGATCTTGGTGACATACCACCAGCCTTCCAAGGGCAGGCCGTTGGGTCCGTCCAGCCGATAAGCCACCTGCTGAGGCGTTTGGCCGCGATTGCGGATCTCCAGTTCCAATTCCAGGTGGTACGAAGGAAAGCCCGAATTGGTCAAATCGGACGAAGGCGTCTTGGCCAGCCGATAGCGTTTCACCAGCTCCAATGATCCCTGTCCGCCGATGGCCCGCAGCTGGGCGTCGGTCAAGACCAGTTGGAATTCGACGGCCGGCCCCGCGGGATCGTCCGGCAGCGTCCGGATTTCCCAGGTGCTGTTGTGCAAGGACATCAGACCGTCGATCTCGTCCTGGCCGCGCGGAATCGCCGCGTCTCCGACGCTCTCCAGCGTCCACAAGAACGACAGCGGATCCGCCTCGGCTCCCGGCAGCGGATGGGCATCGGGGCGGATGATGCTCAATGGCGGAGCGGCCAGCGTGGCGACGAGCACGACCTCCCGCGGACGCTCGTCATCAGCGGCGCGAGCGACGGTGATGGGCAGCGTCTGTCCCGGCTTCGTCTCGGCCAAATAACGCTCTACGTCGATCGCATCCCGGACTTGCAGACTACCGAGGCGGCGGATGACGTCGCCGACGCGGAATCCATCCGGGACGCCGGGGGTCTGAGCCACTGCGCCGGCGGCCGGTGTGCCCGGACCGACGACGTTGACGCGGCAGCCTCGGCCGCCCTCGAGGTCCTGCAGCGCCAGGTATCCCAGATAACCGGTGTCCTGTTCCAGATCCAGAAAGCGAAGTTCGCCGCCGGCGGTCCGCTGGACCATTTCGATACGTTCCACCGCGGCGCCGCGGTTTTGCAGCGTAACCATCAGCCGATAGGGCCGGTCCGGCGCCATCGATCCCAACGTCACCCACTGCTGCGGGACTTCGACGCGCGGCGTCGCCTCGAGCGCAGGTTGATCGTCTTGAGCAACGGCCGGCTGAGGCGCGTCGGGCGCCGGTTCGGCGGCCTCGCCGTCCAGGCTTTTCTTGGCGGCTTCGAGCTTGGGTGGAACGTCTGGCCGGAGATCGGGCTTGGCTTGGCCCGCGTCGCCCTCGGCCCGTTCGGCGGGCGGCTGGTCCACCCGCGGCGGATGCAGAAAATTCTGCACGGTCAAATGCGTAAAGAGGATTAGCGCAGAGAGGATGAGGAAGAGGGCGAAGCGTTTTTCCACGAGTCAAGACCTTTGGCTGGAAGCGGCAATCATCGCCCGTCGTGCAAGCGATCACCGAGGAAATTATCGAGTTCCGGAATAGCGTAGATTTTCCGCGCGGTTTCTTCAAAGGGGTATTCCACGCGGCGAAAGCGAATCGCCCCCTCTTCCAGAATCACATAGCAGGAACGGCGGTCTCCATCCCGCGGCTGACCGACGCTGCCGACGTTGATCATGGCCCGTTGACTGCCCAACGGATAGACATCGCCGAACTGGTCCGGGCGGAAGAACCGCCCGTCTTCGATCATCACACCGGGAACATGGGTATGACCTTGAAAGCAGAAGCGTTCGACAAGGTTGAAGAGCTTCTCCAGCTTTCGCGGATTGTGTACGTCTTCCGGAAAGACGTATTCGTTCAAAGGACTGCGGGGCGATCCATGCACGAACAGCAAGCCGTCTTCGCGGATCGTTCGCGGCAGCTCGCACAAGAAGTTCCAGCGTCTCAGGTTCTGTTCGGGCGCATCCGGCGGAGATTCCAGCTGGGACCGTGTCCAAAAGATTGCTCGCTCGGCGCCGGAACTGAACCCTTCCGGATCGAACAGGGCCCCATGATCGTGGTTGCCCAGCACGCAGGCGTCGAACCGCATGACTGCGTCGATGCACTCGCAAGGATTCGGGCCGTAGCCGACGATGTCGCCCAGGCAATAGATTTCCGTCACCCCTTGCGAAGTAAGATCCGCCAACACCGCCGTCAAGGCTTCGATATTCGCGTGAATGTCGCTGACAATGGCCCGTTTCAAGCTGGCGTCTCCTTCCGCGGGTCGGCACGAATTCATCGACCGGCGAGCAATCGATCGCCGAGCATATTATCCAAGTTCGGCACGGCGTAAATTTTCTTGGCCACAACCTCGACGGGATACTCCACGCGGCGGAACAGGACTCGGTCTCCATCCACAATGACGTAACATGACCGCGGATCGCTGTCTCGCGGCTGGCCGACCGAACCGACGTTGATCATCGTTTTGTCGCCCGTCAGCCGGTATTCGTAGTTAAAGTCCTCGGGCGTCAGGAACTCTAAATTGCAGGTAAATACTCCGGGAATGTGGGTATGTCCCTGGAACGAGTATTTGGGGACCAGGTTAAACAGAGCTTCCATTTTGCGATGGTTGTAAACGTCTTCGGGAAACACGTATTCGTTCGTCGGCTCGCGAGGCGACCCGTGAACGTACATCGTCTGGTCTTCGGTGAGCGTGCGGGGCAACTCGCCGAGAAAATCCCAGCGGGCGTTGACGCGGGCCGCTCCACCGGGGCCGTTGTCCAGTTGGTCGCGCGTCCAGTACACGGCTCGCAACGCCACGGGATTGAAGCCCTCGGGATCGAACTGAGCGGCCTGGTCGTGGTTGCCCAAAATGCAGACCTTGCAGACCTTCATGATTTCGTCCAGGCATTCACACGGGTTCGGTCCGTAGCCGATCACGTCTCCCAGACAGTAGATCTCCGTGACGGACTGCCGCCGGATATCGTCGAGCACCACTCGCAGCGCTTCCATGTTCGCGTGGATATCACTGATTAAAGCGCGTTTCAATAGTCAGGACCTTTTTGATCGAGGCAATTGGACCATCAGCCACTCCCGCGCGAACGGGGACTTGGGTGCTGTGACATTGTATGCTGAAGCCAAGCAGTTACGCAAGCTATGCCCGGATCGTAACTTGCGTGCTTCGATCCAACTGACCCGCCTGACGAAGCTCCGGAAATGGCCTGATCATGGCCGTTCGCGGTACCGAGCACTGCGGCATTACCGCCACGATGCCCGGAGACGCTTAGTTATTAAGTAATTGCCAGAGTTGGATTTGCGACACATACGTTACATCTTTCTTGCCTGGCGGGATCCGATCGGCCTGCTGTCCGATGGGGGGACAGCCATCGGCGCCCTTAAAAGTAGGCCGGGTCGATCTGCCGTAGTTCTTCGGCGGCCGCGGCCGCGGTTTGACGGATTTGTTCCTCGGAGTGACAGCAGGAAATAAAGAATGGCAGTCGCGCCGCCCGTTCCTCGATGGCCGGATACAGGATCGGCTGGACGTTGATGCCGCGCTCGAACAGCTGTTGCGCCAGTCGCAAGGCGTTCAGGGAACTGCCGACAATCACGGGTACGATCGGCGTGTTGTCGCTACGACCGGTGTTCAGGCCGTGCGTCTGGGCCAACTCCAAGAACAGACGGGACCGAGCTTGCAGCTGTGCGACGCGCTCGGGCTCTTGCTGCAGCAGCCGCAGAGCCGCCAGCGCGGCGGCGGCGCTCGCGGGTGAGATGCCGTCGCTGTACACCAAGGCGGGCGCGGTGTACTTCAGGTACTCGACGAGCTCGCGGCAGCCGGCAATGAACTCGCCGCAACTGCCCAGGGATTTGCTCAGGCTGCCCAACCACAGATCGACGCCCTGCGGATCGGCGCCAAAATGCTCGGCAATGCCGCGTCCGGTAGTTCCCATCGTGCCCATCGAATGAGCCTCGTCGATCAACAGCCAAGCATGATGCCGTTGTTTCACTTCGATGAACTGCGGGATTTCGGGATAATCCCCCTCCATACCATAGATGCCCTCGACGACAACCAAGACCCGGCGGTACTCGTTCCGTACTTCGGCCAGCATCGAATCCAACGTGCGCCAGTCGTTGTGGGGAAACGGCCGCCGCCGCGTCCCTGACGGCATCGCGCCGTGGATCACGCGGTTGTGCGCCAGGGCGTCGTACACGATGAGATCGTCGGCGGAAAACAGATGACCGATCGTCGATTCGCTGGTGGCATGGCCGCCGACGTAAATGACGGCATCCTCCGCGCGAACCCACTCGGCGAGCGCGGCCTCCACTTCGCGATGGATCGTCTTTTCGCCGGCGACCAGCCGGCTGGCCGAAACGCTGGTGCCGAAGCGGTCGATGGCCTCCTTGGCCGCTTGCGATACCCGCTCGTCTCCGGACATACCCAGGTAGTTGTCGCTGCAGAAGTTGACCAGACAGCGGCCGCCGATCAGCGCCGTATCGCCGGTTATCGACTCGTGCACGCGGAAATAGGGATTCGTCAAGCCGCGCGCGGCCAGCAGCTGCATCGTGCTCTTGAGTTTGCGGTGCTCCGGCAGCTGGCGAAAGTCGCCATAGGGATCCGTCTTTGCCGGCGGGGCCGCCGGCTGATCCACTCCGGAGCGGACCGCGCTCACGCGCGACGTGGCGTCTTTGTCGAGGTGTTTTTCGATGGCTGCGGCCAACTGGCGGCAGGTTTCTATTTGGGCGAGAACCGCGGCGGGGAAACGGCCGCCGAAGACGATTTCCAACGCGTTGACGATCTGCAGACGTTCGAGAGAATCGAGGCCCAAGTCGGCCACGATATTCGTGTCCAACTGGAGTTCTCCCGCCCGCTCGTTGGCCACCGCCCGAACTTGCTCGAGCACGATCGTCGCGATCTGCGGATCGACGTCCGGCGGTTCCGCCGGCTCCGGGCTCGGCACCGGCGGGGAGACGGCCGGCCGCGGCGTCGCGGCTTGCTCTTCGTCCCAGGCGAACCATTGCGCGACGACCGATAGCGTGCCGTCCAGAAAATTGCTCCGGCAAGCGTGCCGCTGGATCTTGCCGCTGGATGTCTTGGGGATGGAGCCGAAGCGAACCAGGACGATCCCGTCGGGCGGCAACTCGTGTTCGGCGGTCACCGCGCGGCGGATCACGCCGACCACGTCCGCCCAATCCTTGCGGCGGGTGCGATCGCATTCGCTGACAATGATCAGCCGTTCGCGGCCATGCATGTCGACGGAAAAGGCGCCCACCGCGCCCGGTTGGAGATGGCTGCTGGCCCGTTCGACCGTCAATTCGATGTCCTGCGGATAGCGGTTGACGCCGCGGACGATAATCAGGTCTTTCAGGCGTCCCGTCACGAACAACTCGCCGTCGTGCAGGAATCCCAAGTCGCCGGTGCGGAGGTAGGTGCCCGAGGTGCGATCGCGGAGCTTTGCTCCAAACGTCTCCTCCGTCGCGCCCGGCTTGTTCCAGTAGCCTAAGCCCACGCTGGGGCTGTCCACCCAGATTTCGCCCACGCGGGCCTCGGGCATCTGCCGGTATTGAACCGGATCGACGATCAGCACCTCGGCCCCCGGAGGGATTCGTCCGCAACCGACCAGCTTGCGAGCGTCTTCGTGATCCTCGGCGACGGGCACGATCTGGTGCTCGTCCAAGGCTTTCCCCAGGAAGGTTCGGACGACGGGCGGCTCGCTCTTCTTGCCGCCGGTGACGATCAACGTCGTTTCGGCCATGCCGTAACAGGGATACAGGGTTTCGCGGCGAAAACCGACCGGCGCGAATTTTTCAGCGAAATCGTCCAATGTGGCCGCGCGAATCGGCTCGGCGCCGTTGAAGGCGACCTCCCAGGTGCTCAAGTCCAGCCCCTGCATTTCCTCGTCGGTGATCTTTTGCGTGCACAAGTCGTAACCGAAATTCGGCCCACCGGCGATCGTCACCCGGTACCGGCTGATCGCTTGCAGCCACCGCACCGGCTTCTGCAGGAACGCAAACGGCGACATGAGCACACAATAGCGGCCGAAAAACACGGAGTACAGCACGCCCCCGACTAAGCCCATGTCGTGGTAGGTCGGCAACCAGGACGCCCCGCAAGAAGCCCGTGTGGGCTCGAAGCCGTACGTGATCAGCGACACGTTATGCATCAAATTGCGATGCGCCAACATGACGCCTTTGGGCGAACCGGTCGACCCCGATGTGTATTGCAGAACGGCCAGCATTTCGCTGTGGATCTTCGGGGGGATCCAGTCATCGGCCCGATCTTCGGCGATTCGGTCGGTGGCGATCCACGCCAAATCCTTCAAGTGCGGCGCCTCGTCCAGCAGCCCGCCGACGCGGTCGCATACATCGTGGACGGACAACGCCGCCCTCGCCTCGGCATCGTCCGAAATGGCTTGGATCCGCTGCATGTTGCGGTTGCGGCGCGGCGGATACGCGGGAATCGCGACCGCCCCCGCGAACAGACAGCCGTAGAACCCGGCCACGAAATCCAAGCCGGGCGGATACAGCAGCAAAACCCGCTGGCCTTGCAAGTCCAGCGACTGCAACGTGGCGGCCACGGACCGCACTTTGCGATCCAGTTCCGCATAGTTCCAACAGATCTCATCGCGCTCGCCGTCCTGCAGGAAATAGAACGCGGGTTGGTCCGGCAACTCGTCCTTCCAAAACCGGAGGCAGTCGACGATGTTTGTCGTGAGCGTCGGATAGGGATGGAAGAAATGGTCGAGATTCACGGTTGTCTCTACTCCTCCAGTACCAGATGGGAAACCACTAAGGTAACACGCCGGGTGCCGGACGCAAACAGGTATCTGTCGCGCAATAAAAAACGGCCTGTCCGGAGTCAGTATCCGGGCAGGCCGTAAAACGTCAGAGCCGATCGGCAAAAACCAACTTAGCGGACCAGACTGGCGCTGGCGGTAATGACTTGACGTTGACTCTTCAAAAACGCGGACGGATCAACTACGGGAGCCGGGGGAACGGGAGCGTCGGCAGACGGCTCGAGTTTGTCGTCAACCGCTTTGTCGCCCTTGTCTCCGCCCTTGCCGCCCTTGGAATCGCAGCATCCGTTGCGGCGAGCGAAGATCCGTTCCAGCAGGGACGGGCCACAGCTCTTCTGAGCGCAACCCTTGTCACCACAGGCGTCTTTGCCGTCCTTTTGGCACGGGTCTTTGCAGCCGTCCTTCTGGCACGGGTCTTTGCAGCCGCCCTTGGCGTCGCCGCACTTCTGGGCGCAACCATTCAGCAAACCGCCGCTGAACAGACCGCAGCCACCCTTCTGGGCGCAACCGTCTTTGCCGTCCTTCTGGCACGGGTCCTTGCAGCCGCCCTTGCCGTCGCCGCACTTCTGGGCGCAGCCGTTCAGCAAACCGCCGCCGAACAGGCCGTGATGGCCTTTCTGAGCGCAACCGTCTTTACCGTCCTTCTGGCACGGGTCCTTGCCGTCGCCGCCCTTTTGGGCGCAGCCGTGGCCGCGTCCACCGAGCAGGCCGCAGCCGCTCTTCTGGGCGCAACCGTCTTTGCCGTCCTTGTGGCAAGCGTCTTTGCAGCCGTCCTTCTGGCACGGATCCTTGCAGCCACCCTTGCCATCGCCGCCCTTCTGGGCGCAGCCGTGCAAACCGCCGCCGAACAAGCCGTCACGGCACTTCTGGGCGCATCCGTCCTTCTGGCACGGGTCTTTGTCCCCGTCCTTCTGGCATGGATCCTTGCAACCGTCCTTTTGGGCGCAGCCCGCCAACAGCGGACGACGGCCACATTTCGGCTCCCAGCCTTTTTGGCCGCAGCCGTCTTTTTGTGCGCAACCACCTTTGCCATCGCATTTGTGGTCACCGCACTTTTGAGCGCAGCCGCTTTTCTGTTCGCAGCCGCCGCACCCATTCGATCCGAGCATTCGGTCCAGCAGGTCACCGAAGCCCTGGGTGCTCAAACCGAGTCCAAGCACCATTGAAGCAACGAGGATGTTCCACTTCATCGAGCCATGTCTCCTATTACCCTGGAACATAGTGAAATCGAACTGGCGTCTTTCCCGTCCAGGCCTTTGCGCAGGAAGATGTCGCCGGTATGTCCGCACACGGTGGACGGCATCAACCGCAGATCAATCGGCCCCTGTTGGCCAGGGAGACCGATTCGGGTCGAATGATCGCGGGTGGGCCAATCGGGGCAGGTGGGTCATGCCCCGACACAAACGGTGAGTAACGCCAGAACCGGTCGAGCCAATCCTTGACTCGATTGTGTCCGCCGGTTGGACAGATGCGGTGCCCGGCACTTCCACACCCAGACTTCCGCATCCACTGACATGTTCCGTATCGGCGTGCTTGACAAGACGCCTTGAGGCTTCGAAAACAATTTTCACTCTTTGAGTTACGACGAAAACTGTGCCGGAAGTGCCGCACGAGTAAGGTGCCAAAACTGTGCCGATTATTCGCTGTGCGCCCCCGCCGGAAGATTCGTTGCCAGAGACCCCGGTTGGAAAATCCGTTACCATTTAACGTGCCTCACGCATTGCCCTCAACACGAACCAGACGCGCACCAGACCATGACCTACTTGATTGGCACCGACGAAGCCGGCTACGGACCCAACCTCGGACCGCTGGTCATCTCCGCCTCGCTGTGGCACGTTCCGACCGCCATGCGCGGAGACGACTTGTACGCGGCCCTGGCCGGCGTGGTGTCCCGCCGTGCGGCCGCGGATTCCGCTTTGTGCCAAGTGCCGATGGCGGATTCCAAGACGCTGTACAAATCCTCCGGCGGCCTGCAAGCCTTGGAGTGCGGAGTGCTTACGGCCTTGCGCGCGATCGGCTGGCAACCGGCCGACTGGCGCGAAGCGTGGGCCGCCGCCGCGCCGCATAGCCTGGCCGATTTGGACGGCGCGCCGTGGTACGCGGATTTCGAACTGAATCTGCCGCTGCACCACGACGGCGCCGATCTGGATCGCCTGGCCGCCATCTTTCTTCGAGGACTCGGCGACGCCCGAGTGCGGCTGGTCCACGTACGTTCCATGACCGTATCTCCCCAGCGATTCAACGACGAACTGGATCGCTGGGGGAACAAGGCGACAGCCTTGTCGATTCTGACGCTGGATCTGATAAAGACGATTCTGCCGATCGAGGATGGCCAGGACGTCTTTGTGTCGTGCGACAAACATGGGGGACGGCAGCGTTACGCCGAGTTTTTGCAGAAGGCGTTCCCGGAGTACCTGGTGGAGATTTTCGGAGAATGCCAGTCGCACAGCTTGTACCGCTGGGGACCGGCCAAACGCCGCCTGGAATTCTGCTTTCTGGAAAAAGCCGAACGGCTGCTGCCCGTGGCCCTGGCCTCGATGGCCTCCAAGTACCTCCGCGAATTGGCGATGCTCGCCTTCAACGCCTTCTGGCGAAAACACGTGCCGAACCTTCGGCCCACCGCCGGGTATCCCGAGGATGCGCGCCGATTCCGCCAAGAAATCGCGGCTTGTCAACAAAAGCTGGGAATCGCCGATCGAATCCTGTGGAGAAACCGCTGAATCCGCCGTCTGCCGATCATCCCGGCACGGGATCCCACGACCCGCAGGACCATCGCCGTTGCGGAAGATCTCTTGCCACGCGAGCCCGCAATCGGTACTAATGCCCTGCATTTTTCAGCGGCTTTAATCCGGGTTCAGGGAAGACTATGGTGCGTGAGAGCGCGCGGATCGCAGGTCGGAGGGGGTTGGCCGTGCTAGCACTGATCACGCTGGCGGCGGGTTGCCGATCCAATCAGCCCGCAAATATCGCCGATCTATTGTCCACCGATGAACTGGCCCGCGCCTGGGCTCCCTCCAATCACCGCTCGTGGATCCCGGCCCAAGCGGTGTTGGCAACGGCCGAATTGCGAGGCGATTACCTGACCGTTCGCAATATCCGCAATTGCCAGTACCTGAACGCGGACGATTATGTCGTCCGCTACTACGACAAGACTTTTGATCTTCGCCAGCTGCAGACCGTGGACTTCGTCACCGTTCCCTTTCGCGATTCGCCCACCCTGGCCCACACCATGCTGAGCTTTGGCTTCCGCAACGGCGAATATGTGGCGGTGTCTGTCGAAGCCCGCTATGAGCAAGGCGAAACGTATTCGCCGGTCAAAGGCGCCATGCGGCAGTACGAATTGATCTACGTCGTCGCGGACGAACGCGACGTGATCGGGCTGCGAGCCAAGCACCGCAAGGACGACGTATATCTATACCGCACGCGCTCGCCTCCGGAATTGGCTCGCGTCCTGCTGTTGGACATGATGGCCCGCGCCAACAAGCTGGCTGCAGAGCCGGAATTCTATGACGCCTTGTCCAATAACTGTACGACGAACATCGTGACGCACGTCAACCGCGCCCAGCCCGGACGCGTCCCGCTGAACATCGGCGGCCTGTTGCCCGGTTACGCCGACCGATTGGCCTACGATATGGGTTTGCTCGATACCCAGCTGCCGTTTGAAAAGCTCAAGCAACAGGCGCAGATCGACCGAGTGGCCACGCGGTACGCAGATGCGACCGATTTCTCCCAACGGATTCGTCAACGATAACGGGCGACGCACAGACGCGGCCAAAAGGGGAAGGGGAAAGCCTTGTTCGATTTGGAGCGCATCCAAGCCGAGACGTTTGTGGCGGAGGTCGCGTACCGCGAAGAAGTAGCTTCGACCAACGATTGGACGTTGGAATTGGCACGCGAAACCGGACGCCGGCTGCCGTTGCTGGCCTTGACGGCGCGGCAGACCCACGGGCGCGGACGCGGAACGAATCGTTGGTGGTCGGCGGCGGGAGCGCTGACGTTTTCCCTGCTGCTGGATACTCGCCAAGTGCTGCCCGCCATCCAGCGCTTGCCGCAGCTTTCGCTGGTCTGCGGTTTGAGCGTCTGCGAAACGCTGGCGTCGTTGGTCCCCGGCCGCGAAGTGCGGCTGAAGTGGCCAAACGACGTGTTGCTGGACCGGGGCAAGATCTGCGGAATTCTGGTCGAGTCGCCCGCGAGTCCGCCGGACCGATGCGTCGTCGGCGTCGGCATCAACGTCAACAACTCGTTCGCCGACGCTCCCGCAGACGTGCGGGAGCGCGCCACCAGCCTGGCCGACGCGGCGGCCGTATCCTGGGACTTGACCTCGATCCTGGCGGGCGTGTTACTGCAGCTGCAACGGCGCTTGTGCGATTTCGCCGCAGAACGCCTACGGCTGCGGACGGCTTGCCATCCCTGGTGTGCCTTGACCGGCAGCTTCATCGTCGTCACAACCGGCAAACAGCGAATCGAAGGCGTCTGCCGCGGCATCGACGACGATGGGGCCCTGGTGGTCGAAACGCCGAAGGAAGTCCGGCGCCTGGTTTCCGGCGTCGTGGAATCGTTTTCATCGCGCATCTGAGCCTGGATCGGATCCGCGCCATCAGTTGCCCGCTCCGGCCACCTCTTGCGGCAGCAACAGTTCCTCGGAACTGCGCGCCAGGTACGGGGGCACGGTCAGCAGGCGGACGGCACCGCTGGCACGATCGATCTTCCACAGCCGTCCGTCGTGGCCCGGCGAAACAGAGATGCTGTGGTAGCCCGCTTTGCGCTGGTCCAGCACGAGGGCTGGTTGGCCGTCCGGGTTCAGTATCCGGCCGGCGCCGCCGAATAGGCCGATCGCTTTCGTGCCCGGCGGAACGTAGAAGTACAGCGTCCACCGGCCGCTGACGTTCAGCGGCTCGTCCAGACTCGAACGCAACGTCATCGGCGTCCCCGGTGCCCAGGCCACGCGGGTCATATCGCCACCGTCGGTTACGGTGATTTTGTGCAGCCCGCGCTGGCGGGCGTGGAGCCGCACCGTGCGTTCGACCCCGTCGGGTGGCACGCTGGCGTCGTGCGCAACCTTCGTCTCCCGCTCGCCCGTCTCGCTCGCTCCGCCCAGTTGCCACACATCGATCCGCACATTGCCGCGGTCGCGATAATGGGCGATCAAGCCGCCGGTGATCTGCAACTCCAGCGCCGCTTGCGGATCCTCGATCCAGGTGAAAAACGTCTGCTCGCCGCGGCCCGCGCCCAACTCGCCCGGCGTGACGGACGGCAGGCACAGCGTTTGGGCCGGAACAAGGGTGTCGCTGAAAGCGACCGGTTCAAAGTCCAATTCAACCAGCGGCCGCGCCGCGATTCCTTCCGCGACGAATTGCTGCAGCTCCTCGGGCGTGAAGGGCGCACTGGACTTCCAAGGATTGCGCTCCTCCGGCACATTCCACGAGGCGTCCGCCGGAATGGATACCCGCTTGTCCCGCGCCGCCAAGTCGCGATACAGGGCCTTGGCATGGATCATCATCGAGGTCCGCATCCGATAAGCATGTCGGATCAGCGTTTCGAACGCCGCTTGCCGCGCGGGGCCTTCGGCTTGGGCATAGTGATCGTACAAGTCCGCGTACCGCGTGTACAGGATCAGGTCGTCGAGCCGCGCGTGGATCTCCGGCCGGTCCGCTCGTCGCCGTGCCTCCGCCAGGGCTCGATACATCCCGCCCATTTGATCGTCGTAGACCAGGTGCGGGCGGGCGCGGTCCAGTTGCCGATAAAAATCGGCCATCGGCTCCCAGGCCGGACCGAACGCGCGGCGGACGAAATCATCGACGATTTCCGCCACGCGCGGGGCCTCGCCGACATCCCACAGAATGCGAGACGCCACGTAGTACCCCAAGCCGTTGGGGCCCCAGTTGTCGCTGGATTCGGCCGACATGAACCGCGCGCCTCGGGCATGGAAATCCGGAATGGTTCGCGCCAAGTAGGCCAGGTCCCCGCCGCGGGCCCGAGCGGGCAAGTCGCGATCCCAGGTATTCACGCTGTAGTATTCGCGAATGCCAAGCGTGGCGCCTTGGGCGGACCATCCCGTCAAAATCTCATCGATCGTCAGACCGCCTTTGATGAATGCCGTCGCCACGCTGATGACCACGTTCGGATGGACGCGAACGGCGGGCGGCGGCGAGTGGTAGGCATAGGCGTACATGCCGACCAGTTTGCCGCGCGGGGCCACGGCTTTCGCAACGTCGTTGGCCAAGGTTACGGCCCGGTCACTGACGCTGCCCATTTCCGCGCAGGCGGCACACTGGCACCAGCCGCCGCCGTCGCTGGGGTCGACCGATACGCTGTCGGCGTCCGGATTGCGATCGAAGTACTCGGCGGCGTACTCGACGACTAGCTTGCGCAAGCCGGCATTGCTGATACATAATTTGGCGTTCTCGCCTCCGCTTTGCCGCTGGCCGTCGACCAGCGCAAAGTATTCCGGGTGCTCGGCGAACTGGGTCCGCTTGGCCGAAACGATGCCGCCGTAAGCGTGACCGGTGTTGAGCGCCAGCGCGGATGCGGTCCGGTTCCGGCTGCACCACTCGCGATACGGCTGGTCCGCGTAGTCCCAGGCGCCGAAGCCGTACCAGATGCGGCGGCTATGATAGGCGGGCGACCGCTCGGCGTCGATCGTGACGCTCAAGTCGCGGAGTTCGGGCACGACTTCCCACGTCCGGCCGGGAAAGAACTGGCGGTAACCGAGGTGGTACAGCAAGTCCCAGACGGCATGCTCGATCGCCAACTCGGTGGCGCCCGCCACATACAAGCCTCGAGCGTGAGAGCGCAGCAGATATCGTTCGCGATCCAACGGGCCGGGCTGCAGCCAAGCGTCACTCAGCCGCAGTTCGGGAAAATGGGCGGCCAGGCCCACGGCGATGCCCGTCGCCCCGTCGCCGACCGTCACGTCGAACTCGCCGCCGCTGATCCGCTGCAAGCACTCGGCCAAGGTCGCCGCGGATTGGCGAACGGCAGCGGAGGCGTCCGGGGCGACGACGATCGCTTGAAGCGGCACGCCGTCGCGGGCGAGGCGAACGGGCTCCGCGGAGGATGCCCAGGCGGGAAGCAGGGCGGCGAGGAGCAAACCGAAGGTGCGAAATAATCGAATCTGCATGGGTAGAATGCCTCGCGAAGGATTCATTTTCCATTCATTAGAAGCTCATTTGCTCCGTTGAACGAGCACCGCCCAATGGCCCTTGCCGGGAGTTTTCAGGTCCAGGATCGCCCCGCCCTCGATGGTTTGCGGTTCCTGCCAGGCGCTGCGGCCGATATCCAGCCAACGAGTCTGCAGTGTGCCGCTGGCCTCGGAGACATCGAGCTTCACCTGGCCGGCGGCGGGGAAATAGACCGCGTATTGCCGACCCGGCTCGGCAGCGCAATAGGCTTCGTTGGGCGACCGCTCGCTGAGCAGGTCGTTTCGCGGCTCGCAGACGAAGACATTCATCGCGTCCGTGAGCATGCGCAGACTCTTGATGTGGACCTTGGCGGGCTCGCTCAGACCCAGCCCGCTTGCAGGGCGGTGGAATCGGCTGGCAGCAGAGCCGCCGATGATGTTCCGCCAGAACTTCTCATGGGCGTTCTGCGTCGTGCCCGTCCAGGCACCGCCGGTGTCGGCACCGTAGATCTTGGTGTTGTTGATCGGGCGCGGACGCGAATTCAAGTTCTGGTACACAAACTGGAGGCCGTCCCAATTTTCCTGGGGGTCGAGTACGGCGCTGTTCTGCGAGGCCTCGAAGAAGCTGTAGACCTCGGGTCGGTCGAGCGAATCGCGGTGCGCCCGATGGGTCAATTTCGGCGCCCAGTACATCTCGGCGACCTCGATTCCCTTTTCCGCCTGGGCCGCCCGTTGCCTCAGGTGACGGGCCCAGTACCAGCCCCACTCGGGCGAGTACTCGGTGTGAATCTCGTTGCTGATGCAGTACAGGACGTGCTCGTAGCGCAGCGCGTGCTCGAGCACGCGATCGATGAACCGCCGCTGAAAACTGAGGAGCACTTCATCGTTGTTGACCGCGGGGACAGAGTGAAAGAACTCATGCGGCCGGCCCACCGATTCGCCGTTGCGATAGGCGGTCGGGGACGGTCGGCGCGGCAGACGCGTGTTCTCGAACAGATAGTTGACATTGCGATCGGGGTTCCAGGGAATGGCCGCCCAATAGTCGGGCCGGAGCATGTCATGCATATCCCACAGCTCGATCTGCACGATGATGTCCCGTTCGGCGGTCCACCGGAGCATGTTCTCGAACCGCTTCCAGTACTCCTCGTTCCACTGTTCCAGGTCGAACTTGCCATCGGCCCGCTTCTGGAATGCATGCACCTCGAAGCCAAAGTCCGGCCGGTCGCTCATCGTGTTGCGGATGTAATTGGCCCCGGCCGAGACCATCTCATCGAGGTGCTCTTGGAGATCGGGGATTTGGAAGAGGTTGTCGTCCTTGCTGCCGCCGAGCAGCAGGACCGGCTTGTCCTTGTACTGCCAGTACCGCGGATTGGCCGCATAAGGCCGGATGCGATTGGCTTCGTTCGTCTGGGCAGTGCAGTATACAACGTGACCGGCCATCAGCAGAAGAGACAGCAGCGATATGAGCGGTTTCATCGAGATCCTTTCATGTGCTCCAGCGGTGACGGAGAGGCGAGCCATGTTCTTGGCGTCGCCTCGTGTTGCCTTCGGCCGTTTCTCAGGCCGTTTCTCAGGCCGCGGCCAGGGCTTTCTCCGCGGCTTCGCGGAGGTAGGCCTCGGACGGGTCCCGGCGGGTATCGCGCAGATGCTGGTAGATCCGCCGCGCGTCGGTCTGCTTGCCGGCTGCGGCCAGCTTCTCGGCCAGCACCAGACAGTGCTTGGCGGCCTGAGTCCGCTCCCAGCCGGGATCGGCCTCGGCCGCTGTGAGCAGCAGCTCGATCGCTCCGGCGTCGCCCAGGCGGGCCAGGCCCGCGCCGGCGGCCAATCGCACCTCGCGGTCCTCGTCCTGCAGGGCCTGTTTGAACGCGCCGGCGGCGCCCGCGTCGGCCAGCGCGGCCAGGCTGTGCAGGATCGTCAGGCGACAGCGGCCTGCGGCCCGGGGCAGGGCCGCCCGCAAGGGTTCGGCCGCGCCGTCCTTGATCGCGACCAGGGCCATGGCGGCCGGATCGCACAGGTCCTCGTCCGTCAGCAGCTTGCCCAGCGCAGTCACCGACTCGCGGCGGCCGAACCACTGCAGCGTCTGGCACAAGAAGCCCTTGATGTACGGCGAATAGTTGCCGGACAAGGCTTCCGCCAGCATCTCGCACAACGCGCGGCGGCCGTTCTCGTCCTTGGCGATCACCGTATGATTCGCCAGGTTGTGCAATGCGTAATGGGGTTTGACATCCTGGTCGCTGCCCGGTTCGCCGAGCATTTCGATCAGGCCTTGCACGTTGTCGCGGCCGCCGGCGTGGATCGTCGCGATCGCCTTTTCGATTTTTTCCTTGTCGATGTTTTCCGTATACATTCCCCGGTCGTCGGGATCGGGCATTTGGCCCACGAGGGCTTTGAGTTGTTCCGAGACTGCCATGCTTAGGTTCCTTATGAAATTGACAATGCGGAGCGATTACAGACGCCAGGGGGCCCGCACGGGCGGATTGACCAGGCGGTTGGCCTCGTCGTCGCCGACGATCTGATCGGTGGCGGGATCGAACTTCAGCGGCCGTCCGCAGCGGAACGCCACGTTGGCCAAGTGGTAGATCGTGGCCACGCGGTGCGAGCGCTCGGCATGGCTGGCGGTTCGCGACCGCGTGCGGATCGCCTCCTCGAAGAACGGCAGCCGCTCGGGATCGGGCATCGCGTCCAGCTTCTTCCGGTCCTCTTCGCTGAGCAGGGCCAGCAGTTCGGCTTCGCCCAGATTCTTGTGCCGGAGCCGGTCGTACCGCGGCCCCCATTCGCCGCTCTCCAGCACCAAGGTAAAGCCGTCGGCGTATTTCAATTCACACCAGCCCCACATGCCGCAGCATTCGGGATGCGCCGGCGGGGCGTAGGGGATGACCTCGACGGGCGCGGTCAGATCGCGGCCGTACTGGTAGGCGAGGGCGTTCAGGTGATGATGGCCCATATCGGCCAGCCCGCCGCCCTCGTAATCCCAGTAGCCGCGGTGGGTGCCGCCGAGGCGATGCCGGTTGAAGGGCCGTAGCGGGGCGGGCCCGCAGTAAAGGTCCCAGTCCAGGCTTTCGGGCACGGAGGTTACCTCGTATTTTACCTTGCCGCTCCACTCCTTGACCTTGAACCCGCCCGGCCGAACGAGCACCGAATCGCAGTGTTTCAGCAGTCCGCTTTCGAAGATCTTGCGGACCTTGTTGGGGCTGTACCCTCCCTTGCGTTCGACCTGAAAGACGCGGCCGAATCGTTTCTCGGCGTCGGCCACCGCGCGGCCTTCGGAGATGAAACGCGTCATCGGTTTCTCGCAGACCACGTCCTTGCCGGACTCCATGGCCGCGATCGAGATCAAGGCATGCCAGCCTGGCGGCGTGGCGATGGCAACCACCTGGATGTCCTGCCGCTCGAGCAGCAGGCGATAGTCGACGTAGTACTCCTTGTTGTCGCAGCGGTCCTTGAACTTGACGTCGCAATTGGCCAGCCGGCGGACATTGGGCCCCAGGCACCCGAAGGTGCCCGGCCCGCGGCCGCCGCAGCCGATCAGAGCGCCGCCGATCTCTTCGCTGGGCGGCGTCTCGCCGCGCCCCAGCACATTCCGCGGCACGATCGTAAAGGCCGCGACGCCCGCCGCCGAACCCTGCATGAATTGGCGGCGACTCAGCCCTGCTTTCGGCTTCTTCATGGCTTCCCTCCTCAGGAGATTCATCGGACGAGCGCCGACGAGCCGCCGAACCGTCCCGTTCGGCCGCCGCCCGCGACACCGCCGTCCGTCGCATCGAACCGCACCGGCTCGGCCGCATCACGCACCGCCGAGCTGCGGCGCACGGGGGATATTGTATCCGCAAACGCTTGCCGCTGCACATCCAGGGGAATGGACCGATGAGAAAATCGACGGCCGCACGTTTCTCGGAGACCGCTCTTGACGCGGCGGTTGTCCTGTCCCAAACTGAACGGGCTCAAGGAGGCTCCGTTCCTCAGGCCACCCACCGTCCACAGAAAGGGATAAGGAATCCATCCATGAGTCACACGCAAAACGTCCGTTGGGGCCTGATCGGTTTGGGCTGGTTCGGCGAGATCCACGCCGAGGCCCTGGCCACGATGCCGGGCATCGAGTTGGCTGCCGTCTGTACGCGGCGGCCCCAGCGGCTGGCCGAAGTCGCCGATCGCTTCGGCGTGCCCAAGCGGTACACGGACTATCGCGATCTGCTGGCGGATCCCGACATCGACGTGGTCGGGGTCATCACGCATATCAACGACCATCGCGACATTGCCATCGAGGCCTTGCGCAGCGGCAAGCACGTGTTTCTCGAAAAGCCGATGGCGCCCAGCGTCGCCGATTGCGACCGGATTCTGGCCGCCGCGGATGCGGCGGCGGGCTATTTCATGGTCGGCCACATCTGCCGTTTCGATCCCCGCGTGGTCCTGGCCAAACAGGCGATCGACGAGGGCCGGATCGGCCGGATCGTCTCGATGCACGCCCGCCGCAATCTGTCCGTCACGATCGGCCGCATGGTGCTGGACGCGATCTCCGCCTTGATGGGCGACGGGATTCACGACGGCGATTTGATGCTCTGGTTCAGCGGCGCGAAGCCGGTCAGCGTGTACGCCCAGGAAATCCATCCCGGCCGCAACAAGTACCCTGACGGCGGCTGGGCCATGGCCCGGCTGGACAACGGCGCCCTCGCCGTGATCGAATCCATCTGGCACCTGCCCGAAAGCACGCCGTACCAGATCGACGCGCGGATGGAAGTGATCGGCACCGAGGGCGCGTTGTACATCAACTGTGGCGAGGCCGGATTGGAGATCCACGACGCCGCGGGCAACCGGCGGCCCGACACGCTGTACTGGCCGGACGTCTTCGGCCAGCGGTTTGGCATCCTCCGAGCGGAACTCCGCTACTTTGCCGACTGCATCGCCGCAGGCTGCCGCCCGGAGCGGATCACGCCGGCCGAATCCCGCGCCGCCGTCGCCCTGCTGGCGGCGGCAGTCGAGTCTTCCGAAACCGGCCAAGTGGTCCGGTTTCCCGACGCCTCCGCTTGAGCGTTGTCAACGGCGCCGCCCGGCGTCTGACACCGGAACATTTGCCTGTTTTCTGTTTCCCGCCCCCAAATCAAGTGAGGAAAACAAGATGCCTACGCTCCGTGAATCTTCGAATGTTACTCGGCGGCGGTTCCTGCAACAGAGCGGCACGGCGGCCGCCGGCGCAGCCCTGCTTGCCAGCCAACCGCCGGCCGTCCACGCCGGGGAAGACAATACGATTCGGCTGGCCCTGATCGGCTGCGGCGGGCGCGGCAGCGGCGCCGTTCGCGACGCGCTGTCGGTTCCCGACAGCGGGCCGATCAAATTATACGCCATGGCCGATTTGGCGGAGAACCGGATGACTCAGGCGCACGCGGCGATCCAGAAGCAATTCGAGGCCAAAGTCGACGTGGCGGACGATCGCAAATTCGTGGGCTTCGACGCCTATCGCCGCGCGATCGATTGTCTTCGTCCCGGCGACGTCGCGATGTGTACGACGCGATCCTACATCCGGCCGACGCACGTCGAGTACGCGGTTCAAAAGGGAATCAACGTGTTCATGGAAAAACCGTTTGCTTCCGATCCGGGCGGCCTGCACCGTCTGTTGCGCGCCGGCGAGGAGGCGGAGAAGAAGAACGTCAAGATCGCCGCCGGGTTGCAGTGCCGCCATTCCCCGGCTCGCCAGGCGCTGATTCAGAGAATCCGCGACGGGGCGATGGGCGACATCACGCTGATCCGCGCGAACCGCCTGGGCGGCGCAAACTGGCTCGGAAACCAGGGGCCCAAGGCGAATCAATTGATGGACCAACTCCAATTCGGCCGGATTCACCTGTTCTGGCTCGGTTCGGGACACATGGTCGACTATTTGATCCACCAGATCGACGAATGCTGCTGGATCAAGGACGCCTGGCCCGTTTCCGTCCACGGTTTCGGCGGCCGCGCGCCCGGCAGCACCGACACCGGCCAAAACCTGGACGTGTATTCGATGGAATACACTTTTGCCGACGGAACAAAGGCCTTCTGCGGTTTCCGCCGGATCAACCAGACGGAGACCGATTTCGCCACCTACATCCACGGCACGAAGTCGGCCGCTCAATTCTCCGGCAAAGTCCATGCCGCCACGGTCCACATGTTCAAGGACCAGCGGATTGCGGCCGACAATATCGCTTGGACTCCGCCTGCGGACGCCTTCAGCCCGTGGCAGTACGAGTGGAACGAGTTCATCGCCAGCATCCGCCAGGATCGTCCCCACAACGAAGCGAAGCGGGCGGTTTACTCGGATTTGGCGACGCTGATGGGCCGAGCCGCTTGCCACACCAACCGCACCGTCACGTGGGACGAGATGATGCAATCCAATTTCATGTTCTGTCCGGACGTCGACGGTTTGAACGGCGACAGTCCCGCGCCGATCCAGGCGGACGAAAACGGCCAGTTCCTCGTTCCCGTTCCGGGTTCGTGGAAAGAAATCTGAATCCGAGCGAGTTTTTCTACCCTGCCAGACTCGGGCAGATTGGATCACTCGCTGCGTTCATGAATCATCCAGATCAACCAGGAGACGATGCGATGCGAATCAAGCGACAGCCGCGAAATCAGGCCACCGCGGTCGACAGCCGCGCCCGAAAATTCACTCGGCGGCATTTCCTGGGCGGCACTGCGGCCGCCATCACGATTCCCTGTTTTCTGCCGGCCGGCGTCCTGGGCCGCGACGGCGCCACGCCGCCGTCGCAACGCGTCACGCTGGGCGTCATCGGCACGGGCGGGCGGGGGACTGCCAACATGAAATCGTTCTTGCCGCTGGCCGACGCCCAAGTCATCGCGGTCTGTGACGTCCGCCAAGGCCCCCGCACCCAAGCCGCCACGATCGTGGGCCGGCACTACGACAGCGGAAAGCCTTGTGACGCGTACTGCGACTTCCGCGAAGTGCTGGATCGCGCCGACATCGACGCGGTCGTGCTCAGCCCGCAAGACCACTGGCACGCGGCCATCGCCGTGCCGGCCGCGCGGGCGGGCAAGGATCTGTACTGTGAGAAGCCGCTGGGCGTCTCGATTCGCGAAGGCGCGGCGATGCGGGATGCGGTGCGGAGATACGAGCGGGTCTTCCAAACCGGTACTCAACAGCGTTCCGACGTGCGGTTCCGGCAGGCCTGTAACTTGGCCCGCTTCGGCTATCTCGGCAAGGTGACGAAAATCGAAGTCGCTGCGCCCGGCCCGCAGTACCAACCGCGGGCCGCCGTTCCCGCGGTGCCCGAGGCCGTGCCAGACGGATTCGATTACGAGATGTACCTGGGCCCCGCTCCGTGGCGGCCTTACACGCGTTACTGTATCGACTGGCCGGGCTGGTACCTGATTTGGGACTTGTGCGCCGGCTTTGTCGTCAATTGGGGCGTGCATCATCTGGACATCGCCCACTGGGGCTGCCCGTCGATCGGCCGGCAGCCCTGCCGCGTCACCTGCCGGGCGACGTATCGCACGCATCCCGTGTGCGACAACATCAACTCATGGCAGGCGGAGTTCGCGTTCGACGACGGCTTGCAGATGAGCTTTACCGATTCGGGCAATCCGTTTCCGTCCGGCTGCAAGTTCATCGGCGACGAGGGCTGGGTCCACGTCGATCGCGGCTCGATCCGCGCCGAACCCGCTTCGCTGCTGGACCTCCGCATCTCTCCGGACCAGCCGAGTTTGTATGAATCCAAGGACCATTACGCCGACTTCATCCAGGCGGTTCGGGAGCGCCGCGATCCGGTGGCGCCGGTCGAAGCCGGCCACGTGGCTTCGTATTTAGGCCACTTGGCCGAAGCCGCCGGCCGGCTGCAACGCGAGCTGCGCTGGAACCCGGCCACAGAAGACTTCGGCGCCGACGAAGATGCCAATCGATTGTTGACGCGGCCGATGCGCAGTCCATGGAGAATTTGAAGCGGAGCGGAGCGTACTTCTTGCTGGGAAGCCCGGCTGAAGCCGACTAGAACAAGGTTCTTTTTTGACCTTCCAACCACCAGTTGAAACGTTGAAACTGGTGGCAGTGGAGTCGGCTAAAGCCGACTAAGTCGAGGATCCAGTCCTGCAATCGCACGATCGTGCGTGGCCCGCCAACCGGAACCGAGACGTGCCCGTGCCCCCGCTCAATCCGGTCACGAAGTACGAGTACGAGCACGAAAAACCAAAAATTTCTTATCACTTTTCCAGCAACGAATCATTTAGGGGGTCGGGCGTCCAAAATTGAATTTTGAACGCCCGCCCCCCGTCTCGCTCGAGGAATCCACGACCCACTCCGGGCTTTGCGATCTGGGGCTATTGGGCGGATTGACACGGACGGTCCCAGGCCGCAAAATCTTGCTAGGCTACCCAAGATTCCCGGAGGCTTATGTGATTCCTCGTTCTGTTTTGACAGTCCTGGTGTTCGCGCTGCCGCTGCTGATCGTAACATTTGCTGCCGTGTCGGGCGCTTCCGCCCTTACGGAAGCGATGCAAGACGAAGCCGGTGCCCGAGCACTCCGCTGGATTTCCGTGGGAGTCCTGGTGCTGGCCGTTATTGACGTGTTGCTGCTGGTGTGCGTACTGGGACTGCAAGCGATAAACCACGGCGACCAGGAAAAATCCCGCGACCCGTGACACGGTGCAGGCGACAATCATGCCTATCAAATTCGCCTGTGAGCATTGTGGCGCACGTTTGAGCGTCAGCTCGCGCAAAGCGGGTGCGCAGGCAAAATGCCCGAAATGCCAGCGGGTGCTGCAGATCCCGGACTCTGACCAGGATGGCGGCGTCGCGGTGACGATCGCGTCTGCGGCGCCCGTGGCGCCCACACAGCCGGCGTACAACCCGCCGACGTCCGCTGTCGGCCGCGCAGCGGACGATCCGTTGTCGGAGTTTCTCGTTTACGATTCCGAATCGGAATTGATCTACGCTACCGACGACGACGAGATTGCGGCGTCGGCGGGATTCCGGGCGTCCTTGGATCCCCACAAGGTCGCCGTTCCGCGGAGCATCCTGTACATGCAAGGTGTCCTGCTGGGGTTGGTGGCTCTGACAAGTTTGTTGATCGGTATTCTGGTCGGCCGCGGCCTGTCGGGAGGAGCGCCCAGCGAGGACGACGGACCGCAGGCATGCCTGGTGACAGGCGAGGTGGCGCTGGTGGCCGCCAGCGGCGAGGCGTCGCCCGACAGCGGTGCGGTCGTCCTGATCGTGCCGCGCGATATGCGGCCGGAACGACAGGCCAAGATGGTGGGACTGCGTCCGCAAGATCCGCCGCCCGCTTCGGATCACGCCGGCTTGCAGACCTTGTACGGACTGGGCGGCGATTACGCCCGCACGGACGCGGCGGGACGCTTCCAGCTGCGGGTTCCCGACCGCGGCCACTACTTCCTGCTGGCCATTTCGGCGCATGCGGGCCAAGACGACCGCGAGCAGCCGAAAGCGACGCTCGCCCAGATCGGCCGCTTTTTTGAACTGACGCCGAAAATGTTCGAGGGACACGCCGTCCGCTGGCAGGAGGAGCATATCCGTCGTGACCGGCAAGTGAACATCGCCTTTCCGCGCCGCAGTCCGTAATGCGGCTCCGCGGACGCCGGCGGCACCGATTTGCGTTCATTCCTCCCCCATAACGACGGTGCGTCCGCCCACGCCGCTGGAAACACCGAAGACGACGTACTCCACGTCGTCCGTTCCCGGATTGGACATCCTATGCACTTCGTGCGGGTCGATGCGGATCGCGTCTCCGCGCCGCAAGACGACCCGGTCGGTCCCGATCTGCAGGTGCGCTTCGCCCTGCAGGATGATGAAGACTTCCTGCATGTCCTCATGATAGTGTGAGGCGAAGTGTTTGCCCGCGCCCAGGCGGGCCCAGTTGACCATCTGGACGACGCCGGCCGAAAGGTCCGCTTGGGAAAACAGAACCTTTTTCCAAACCCCCGGATCGAGCGGAGACTCGTGGCTTGCCGGCACAAACTCATGATCTCGTGCAAAACTCGTCTTCACCCTTCACCCTTCACCCTTCACCCTTCACCCTTCACCCTTCACCCTTCACCCTTCATCCTCGTCCAGTTCCTGCAAACGCCGATCGGCGTCAAACGTCGGCAGCGGTAGCGATTGGGCCAAGGCCAATGCGTCGTTTTCCAGGAGCCCGCTCCTGGGTCGCGCCACGGCGCGAAACACGGGCAGACCGCGGCGCAGAGCGATGATCTCGCGCCGCGTGCGTCCTTTGGGCGCGTCGGGCCAACAACGGGGCCGCTCCTCCATGTCAAAAAACACGGGCACAGCCTGACATATGTACCGCCAATAACTCGGATGATCGGTCTGTAGAAAGAACAGTCCGCCGGGTGCCAAGGCCCGATGGACCAACAGCAGGAACTCGGGCGTGATCAGCCGCTTGTGAATTTGCGCCGGATCGTAATACGGCTGCGGATGATAACAGTGGATCTCGGCGACGCTGGCCGGCGCGACGTAATCGGCCAGCAGTTCCCGACCGCCGATGACGGCCAAGCGGATGTTCGTCAGGCCCCGCTGATTGGCGCGCCGCGTCGCGTAGCGGATGACCAGCGGAAGGACGTCCACGCCCAGGTGGTCGCATTGCGGCCGCCACACGGCGCTGCCGATCAAGTAACGGCCATTACCGCAGCCCAGATCCAGCACAATTGGCGCCGTACGGCCGAACAACGTCTGCCAATCCAACGGCCCCCGCTCGGGAAGCCGCTTCAACGCCGTGTGCGTCCAAGTTTCCGGCGCCAGAATTTCGCCTGGAAACGGTACCCCAAACTCGCGTTCCCGTCGCCGACGCTGCTGCGGTTCCACAATCGGTTTGACTCCCTGCTCGCAAGATGGTCCGTTCAAGTCTCGATTCGGAAAGTGTGAACTCCCGCGGCTCGCCCGTCAACAGCGGGTCCGTCGGCTCGTCCTCGATCAATTCGCCGCGCGCCGCCGCAGACGCTCAAACTTTGGTAGGTGCAGCGAGTCGATCGCCGGTTTGGCCCTTGTCGGGAGAAGAAAGAGCCTCCCACGCCGGCTGACTTTGGCTCCGATTCGCTTTGACATGCCGACGGGATTTTGGTACCGTCCGCCGCCCCAGTCCGTATCTTGTCAAGAAGGAGTCGACCGGATGAGTCCGAGCGTCAAGCTGGCCCTGGGCGCCAGCATCATGATCGGTGCGACGGCGTACATGGGCTACGTCGGCGCACGGGCCAGCTGGAAGTACTATGTCACGGCGGACGAGTGCCTGGCGCGGGGTGCGCAGCTGGAGGGCAGCCGGATCCGCGTCAGCGGCGGCATTGCCGCCGGATCGCTGCACGTGGCCGCCGATCGGTCCCAAGCGAGCTTTGATTTGCTGGGGGCCACAGGCAAATTGCCGGTCGTGTGCGCGGGACCGCTGCCGGATAACCTGGCCGAGAATATCGATGTCGTCGTCGAAGGGCGGCTGGAACACGACGGCCGCTTGCGCGGCGACAAACTGCTGACGAGGTGTGCTAGCAAGTTCGAATCCGGGGAGCCGGACGCAAGGGATGTTCCATGAGGATTTTGGGGCAAGTCTGCCTGCTGACCGCCTTTGTGGGCTCCGGGTTCGCGGCTTTTGCCTGTTTGGCCGGCGCCGCCCGCCAGCATCGGCAAATGCAGCGGGCCGGCGTTTGGGCGGCCGGCATCAGCGTGCTGGGGCTGACGATCGCGTCCGCCGTCCTGGCCTGGGCCCTGATCCGCAAGGACTTCTCCTTCGCGTACGTCGCCCAGTATTCCAGCCAGCTTCTGCCGTGGTACTACTCGCTGTCCGCCTTGTGGGTCGGACAATCCGGATCGCTGTTGTTGTGGGCTTGGCTGCTGGGCGCGCTGGCCGTGCTGTTCCGATGGGGGCCGCGTTCACGTGGATCGGTCTCTCCGCGACCGGATTCCGCGCCTCAGCCGGACGCAGCTGCGTGTCCGGCTCGAGCCGTGCGCGAGCCGGCTTTTGGCATCCTGATGGGCTACTTGTGTTTCTTGACCGCCGTGATGGTCTTTGCCGCCGATCCGATGGAAGCCAGCTTGTCCACGCTCCGCGACGGCAGCGGCTTGAGTCCTCTTTTGCAGCACCCGGCGATGCTGATTCATCCGCCCGTGGTGTTCCTGGGTTACGCTTTGTGGACCGTACCGTTCGCGCTGGCGGCCGTGGCGGTGGCCGGCGGCCGACTGGAGAGCGATTGGATTCAGCAAGCGCGGCCCTGGGCGCTGTCGGCTTGGGCCATCCTGGGCGCGGGAATCTTGCTCGGCGCGGATTGGGCCTACGAAGAACTCGGTTGGGGCGGCTATTGGGCCTGGGACCCGGTCGAGAACGGATCGTTGATTCCGTGGCTGACGGGGACGGCCTTGATTCACGGCTTCATGGCCTGGCAGTATGGCCGGGTGTTGAAGAAGACGACCATCGGCTTGGCGGTCGCGACCTTTGCATTGTGCAACTTTGCCACGTTTCTGACGCGCAGCGGCGTGTTCAGCAGCTTGCACGCCTTCAGCCGATCGCCGATCGGCTGGCTGTTTCTGGCGCTCATGATCGCCCTGGCCGGGGCGGGTGTCGCGGCGCTGATCTGGCGGCGCAAGCTGCTCTCTCCCGAGCGGGCGATGCGTTCGGTGCTCAGTCGCGAAGCGCTGGTGCTGCTGGCCGTATTGGCGCTGCTGCTGCTGGCGGCAACCGCCTTGGCCGGCACGCTCAGCACGGCGTTATCGGCCTTGATCTACGGTCGCGCCGTCATGGTTGGGCCCGCGTTCTACAACGGCGTATTGATTCCCGTCGGCTTGACGCTGTTGCTGACCACCGCCCTGGCTCCGCTGTTGCGGTGGAGCCGTGGTCCCAGCGTTTCGCAGAGGAAGTGGCTCATCGGATCGAGTTGCGCTGGCGGCGCGGCGATGATTGCCGCGGTGCTGGCCGGCGTTCGCGATCCGATCGCCGTGGGGGTCGCCGGTCTGGCGGCGCTGGCGGTGGCGGCGTTTGCCGGAGCGGTCCTCCTGGATGGAACGCGCCGCGAGCCGGTGCGGACCGTGCGGGGCCTGGGCCAGGCACTGCGCGCCGGCCGGCGCCAATATGCAGGATTCGTGATCCATCTCGGCTTGATGTCGTTGGCCGTCGGCGTAACCGGCTCGTCGGTGGGGAAACGTGAACAAGGATTCCAGATGACGGAGGGCCAGACGGTGGAATGGGCGGAGCGCAGCATCCATCTGGCCCGCGCGGGGCAACGAGAATTGCCCGACAAGCTGGCGGCCGAAGCCGTTTTGGAGGTCTCCCGCGGCGGCCGATTGGAGGCGACGCTGGTGCCGGCCCAGCATTATCACAAATTACAGCGGGAATGGACGACCGAAGTCGCGATTCATCCGACGTGGGGCGGGGATTTTTACACGATCCTGCACAGCGGCACGCCGGACGGACAGTTGTCGCTGACCTTTGTCGAAAATCCGTTGATGCGGTGGCTGTGGATGGGCGGCGCGATCATGGCGCTGGGGACCGGCCTCCGGCTGTGGCCCGCCGGACGGCAGGCGCCGCGCCCGGCCGTTTCCGGGCTGGCGGAAGGCAAATGGCGAAACAGGCAAACAGAGCCCCGCGGCGCGGTCCCTCCGCCGTTGTCCGCAAAGAATAGTCGACATGCGAGATCTGAGGCGCGGAAATCTGAAATCTGAAATCTGAAATTCTCGAGGTGAACCATGACGCATTCATCGCCGCCGTTGCAAGCCAGCGAGTTGACGAAACATTACGGCTCGCGGACGATTTTGCGCCGGATCGGGCTGGAAATCGCAGCCGGCGAGGCCGTGGCGCTGCGGGGCGGCAACGGGGCCGGCAAGACGACGCTGCTCCGCTGTCTGGCCTCGATCACTCGACCGACGCGAGGCGAAGTCCGGTGGTTCGGCCGCTCGGCTTACGGCCACCCGGCGCTGCGCCGTTGGGTGGGCATGGTCGCGCACGAGAGCCATCTCTATCCGCACCTGACGCTTCGCGAGAACTTGGTCTTCGCCGGGCGGATGGGCGGCGTCGGCCAAGCGGCCGAACGCGCCGATCAGCTGCTGGCCGAGGTGGGACTGGCCGAACATGCTCACCGGCTGCCGATGCAGGTTTCGCGCGGCATGGGCCAACGGGTCGCCGTGGCCCGGGCACTGGTCCACCAGCCGCTCATTCTGCTGCTGGACGAACCGTTTTCCGGACTGGACGTCGAAGGCCGCGCCTGGCTGACGCACGCGCTGATGACGCTGCGCGAAACGGGCTGTGCAATCTGTTTCTCGACGCACGACGAGGCGCTCGCAGACCAATTGGCCGATCGCGTGTGGGAACTCCGCTGCGGGCGGCTGTACGAGTTGAGCACTGCGCGCCAGTGGAGCGAGCGGCAGGTGAGAAGAGGGAAATTGGCGCCAGCGGCGTGAGCCGAGAACGGTTGAAACAAAAACACATGGCAGCTTTCTGGTGGATGGTCCACAAGGATCTGGTGAGCGAGTTCCGGTCGCGGCGCGTCTGGCCGGCGATGCTGTTGCTGGGCGTCGTCGTCGCCTTGCTGTTCAGTATCCAGATGGACTTGCTGCCGGAGCACAAGCGGCAAATCCTCGGCGGCTTGCTGTGGCTGTCGGTATTCTTTGCCGGCGCCACGGTGTTCGAGCGTTCGTTCGCCGCCGAACACGAGGACGGTTGTTGGGACGCGCTGCAGTTGCTTCCCGTTTCAGCTGGGACGGTGTTTTTCGCCAAGTTGACCGTGAACGTGTTGGCGCTGGCGGTGTTGGAGATCCTGTTGATTCCCTTGTTCTTCGTGCTATCGGGTTTGCCCTTGTCACCCCACGTCCACCAGTTGGCGCTTATTGCCGTGCTGGCCAGCCCCGGCCTGGCGGCCGTGGGAACGCTGGTCAGCGCGCTGGCCGCCGGCGGGGGCAAGAGCGGCAGCCTGCTGGTGTTGGTCGTATTGCCTCTGGCCGTGCCCGTGATGCTGGCGGCGGCCGAAGGGACGCGTCTGGCGCTGGAGCACCGGATCGATGACGCTTGGTGGCGCTGGATCCAATTGTTGGGCGCGTCGTCCGTCGTGTTCGTGACCGCCGGCGCGTTGCTGTTTGAATATGCGATCGAGGATTGAAGTGATGAGGCGATTGCTTGTCGAATTATGCATTGCCGGCCTGCTGGCCGCCGCCATTCTGGCCGCTTGCCTGGTGGCTCCCACCGAGTCCACGATGGGGCACGCCCAGCGGATCGTGTACGTGCACGTGCCGGTGGCGTGGCTGGGGCTGGTCGCGTTTCTGGCAATGGCCGGCAGCGGACTGGCTTATTTGGCGCGGCGGGATTTGAAATGGGACCACTGGTTCCAGGCGGCGGCCGAACTCGGCTGGCTATGCTGCGGCTTGACGCTGGTGACCGGTTCGCTGTGGGCCCACGAAGCCTGGGGCACCTGGTGGGAATGGGACCCGCGGCTGACGGCCGCATTCATCCTGTGGGCGATCTATTCGGGCATCCTGCTGGTGCGCGGCGGGATCGAAGATCCGCACCGGCGGGCTCGCATCGGGGCCGTCCTGGCGATCCTGGGTGCGATTGACGTCCCGTTGGTAATCATGGCCACACGCTGGTTCCGCGGCTTGCATCCGGTCGCGCCCGAAATGGCGCCGCTGATGCGGATCACGCTGCTGATCAGCGTCGCCGGCTTTACGGTCTTCTTTGCTTGGCTGGCGGGCCGCCGCCGCGAGCAATTGGGTCTGGAAAATTTGGCCGCTGAATTTCAGCGGCAGGTAGACGGATAGGGGAATCGCAATGGGCACATTCGTGGCGGGATACTTGATCGTCTGGCTGGCCGTGGTCTTGTACGTCGCGCGGTTGGGACGGCGCCAGCGGCGGCTGCAGGAACAGCTCGAGGCATTTCAATCGGCTTGGCAGATACAGGACGAATGTGACGAGTCCAGATCCAGAGCCGCGTAGGCGAGCGGCGAGACCTGCGTCAGCAGGCTCGAAAAGACTGGCTGCTGGATAGCCTGGCTTTTTGTGCTCGCGACCCGATCGAGCACGAGCACGCCTTCGGTTGGAATACGTGCCTGATACAGAAGGGTGGATAACTCGACCATGTTTCTGATCGAAATCGCTTTGGCATGTGGAACGATCGTTCTCGGCCCGTCGTCCGACGACCCGGGCGTGATTCGCGGCCGGGTGGTGAACATGTCGCAGGACGAAGCGCCGTGCGCGGGCGCCGAGGTGATCTTGCGGGCACGGATTGAGAATGAATTCGCACCCGTTGCCCAGGCCCTGACGGACGCGGACGGGACCTATCGCTTCGAGGGCCTGCCGGTGGGTGCGGAGTACCTGTACCTGCCGGGGGCGAATTATCGGGAGATCCATTATCCGGGCCGCCGCGTAGGCTTGACGCGCGGACAGCCGGCGGCGTACGTGACCCTGGACGTCTGGGAGACCGTGGCCGAGCCTAGTCCCCTGGTGATTCGGCAGCACGAAATCGTCATCGGGACGGAACCGGGGGCGGTGCATGTAGTCGAAGCCATGTTGGTGGACAACCCGGCACGGGCGACCTATGCCGGGCGTGCTCCGAGCGACGACGCACCGCCGATCACGATGCGGCTGAGCGTGCCGTCCGATTTCGAGCGGATCACGTTTGAAAAGGAGAAGTTTGGCCGGGAGTTTCGTGTGCTGGACGGCCAGCTCGTAACCGGCATTCCGTGGACACCGGGTCAGCATTGGCTGCGGTTCACGTACACCTTGCGGCCCGAAGCCGTGCGGCGGGGCTGGCAGCGGTCGTTGGACGCTCCGTGTGACTCGATGCGCATTCGCGTCAAACACCCCCGGACCGAGGAGATTGGCTGCAGCCTGCCCACGGCGGCGGACGGCTTGCCGGGCGAGACGGTTTTCCAGTCCGGCGCGGGCGTCTTGCCGGCGGGCCATGTCATCCGCGTGCAATTGGACCACGTCTCGGTACCTTGGTCGGTCTACGCCCGCTGGGGCGCGCTGGCACTGCTCGCCGGCCTGATCGCGGGGGCCGCAGTCGTCTTGGGGCGATCTGGCCGCAAGCGAGCGTCTGTCGCGGGGCCCGCGTCGCCGAGCCGCGAGCAGGATCCGCCGGCGCCGAGTTCAAACGAGCCCGATTCGGATCGTGTCCGCCGCCTGCGCCAGCGGCGCGCCGCGTGAAGCGGGCGCGACTTTCAGAAATTGAGCCTGACGGGAATCATTGCTTGCCCTTCAGGCTTCGCAAAAACGCGTGGAAAGCGTCCTCGTGGTCGGTCATGGTCTTCTGCGGGCCGTACGCCTTGATGAAGTGCAATTGCTCGCCGACCGGGACAATGGCGGCCAACATCCGGTAGCCGGGACGCTCGACGGCCGGCGCGAACGGCCCGGGTTGATCGGCGTAGGTGCCCACGAAATCGACCACGGTGACCTTCCATCCGGCGAGATCCATTTCCTGTTGCGCATCCTTCTCCGGCTGGCCGCCGAATTGATCCCGCCAGCGGCTCACGTTGTCCGTTACGCTCCCGCCGGCCAGACTGATGGTGAGCCGGCCGTCAGCCGCGTCACCTTCGGCCTTGGGCAGCGCAAATTCGGCCTCGACGAATTGGCTGCGCGGTTGCTTGCGCACCCAGCCGTCCGGCGCCGTCAGCCGAATCGCGCCCGCGGTCACTTCCGGACCCAAGTCCGCCGCTGGAGCTGCCGCAACGAGTCCGGCGTGCGGATCGTCGGCGGCATCTGCCGCGAAGAGTCCGGCGTGCGGATCATCCGCCTGCGGCGGCGCTTCGGCCGCTCCAGGCATGACGGCTTCGGCAGGCGATGCCTCCCGCGTTGCCGGTTCGTACGAACTGTGACAACCGGCCAACACGAACATCGACAAGACGGCCAGCCACAACGGAGGACAAGTGTAGATCATTGGAAAACACCTCGAACGATGTGGATTCGATATCTTCTTTGAACCGGATCTCGGCTCCCAATATAGAAAAATAGCAACTTTATGCTCCCGTGTCGACCGTCCGTCGCGAGGGTGGCGACGCCGCCTTCCGTCACGCCACTTGCGGGTTTGCTGACAAATAACAAATCTTGCATGTATTGTTGCGAATGTTGCGACCGGTGGCTATACTTTCGCGAATGTTGCGTCCTCGGGCTGTGTGACTGGCTGAATCTGCGGCGCAAAAGTGGCGCGCCGGACAAGGCAAAATCAAAGGCAGCGCGGGGGCGATGAACTCTGTCCTTTTGCACTTGAGAGGAGAAACGGAAAATGGCAAGAATGGTGTGGAACGGCTTGATCCCGACGGCGGTCCTCAGGGCCGGTGCATTGTCCGCTATGTTGGTGTTGCTGGCGGGATCGCTCCCGGTGCGCGGCGGAGAAGAAGAGCCAGCCCCCCCCGAGGGTCAGACCTACACCGGCGTGAAGCGATGCGCTTCGTGCCATTTCGAACAGTACATGAGCTGGAAAAAGACGAAGCACGCACAGGCGTTTGACGTACTGACGCCCAAGTACCAGAAGGACGAAAAATGCCTGAAGTGCCATACGACGGGCCTGGGCGAACCGACCGGCTACAAGGATGGTGAGACCGCGTTGGCCGGTGTTACCTGTGAGAACTGCCACGGGCCGGGCAGCAAGCACGAGGAAGTTTCGCAGCCGTTCGCCAAAGTCAAGAAATTGACGCCCGAGCAGGAGAAGCTTGTCCGCGATTCCATCTGGAAGATCCTGCCCAAGAACGTGTGCATCGAATGCCACACGGTCCAAGGGCACAAGAAGTCGGAGACGCCGCCGGAAATGCGGCCGAAGTCTTAAGAGGGCGTCGCCCGTCTTTGACGTTTAAGCGGGGGTTGTCAACCGGCCGAGCGAAAGGCCAACATCCGACACCCCCCTGTCAGCACGAGACGTCCCGTCGAACTTCCTTCGACGCCGGCTAGGCTGGAATGCCTAAGGTGCCCTGAGGATCTTGTGCCATTTACTTCCTACCAAAGAACCGGTTCGGCCATTTGCCTTGTTGTCCAGCAGGAAGCGATCTCATGGAAAGAGTTTCGAGGAGTTGGTTGTGCTTTCTGCTGAGTGTCGCCGTTGCCGCTGAAGCCCGCCCAGCCGATCAATCCGTCGAGGAAGAGAATCAGTGCATCCTCTGCCACGCCAACGCGGATATCTGGGAGGGCGACACCCTGCATCTGCTGGTCGCGCCCAAGGACTTGGCCGACGATGTCCACTGGCAAAAAGGGATCTCCTGTCAGGGCTGTCACGGCGGCAATCCCAACACGACGAACTTGCGGGAAGCTCATGCCGAGGAAGACGGTTTTCGCACGATTGAATCCGTAAAGGACATTCCCGATTTCTGCGGGCACTGTCACGCCAACGCCGAGTACATGCGGGGTTTTCAGCCCGATGCCAAGACCGACCAGGTGGCCCAGTTCTGGGACAGCGTGCACGGCCGGCATCTCCGGGAGGACGGGGGGCCGACCGCGGCCAATTGCCTCTCATGTCATCCCAAGCATCAGATGCGCGTGGCCGCCGATCCGCAGTCGTCCATCCACCCGCGGCAATTGGCCTTGACGTGCGGCGCCTGCCACAAAGATCAGTTGACAGCATTGCGCAAGAGCGTGCATCACGCCGCGGGCGAGAAGAACGCCGCGGGCGCGGGGACGCTGATGGACTGCAATCAATGTCACGGCCCCAACGTGCATGGGATGCCGCCGGCCCGGGATGCCTCTTCCCCTGTCTATTTGGATCATCAGGTGGAAGCTTGCGGGCGGTGCCACGAAAAGTACTTGGCGAGCTACAACGCCAGCGTTCACGGCCACGGCTTGCGCCAGTCGGGATTGGTGGTGACCGCTGTCTGTTCCGACTGTCACAACGCGCATGACATCTACTACGCGGCCGACAGACGTTCGACGTTGCACACCGCCAACGTCGCGCACACGTGCGGCAAGTGTCATCATTTCATCGAGCAGCGATTGGCTGCCAGTGTCCACGGGCGGGATAGCGGACCCGCCACCGAAACGCAACTCGCGGCTGCCGGCGACAAGAAGAAACGGAAGCCCAGTTGCGTCGACTGCCACCAAGGTCACGACCAAGCTCATCCCGATTCAACAGGTTTTCGCCGGCAGCTGCCCAATCGCTGTGGCAACTGTCACGCGGATTACGCCCAGCGATATGGCATGAGCCTGCACGGCGAATTGACCCAACTCGGATACGAACCGGCCGCCCGCTGTTCCGACTGTCACGGATCGCATGACATTCTGCCGACGGCCAATCCCCAGTCCGCCTTGTCCGCCGCCAATCGGGTCGAAACCTGCCGAAACTGTCATCCGAACGCATCGTTGAACTTCGCAGCCTTTGATCCCCACGCCGATCCTCGCAATGCGCAGACGTATCCCTGGCTGTATCACATCACCTGGGGAACGGAAGTGGTGGTCTATTTCCTGTTCACTCTGTTTGCGATCCACGCATTTTTCTGGTTTCTCCGCTCCCTGGTTCATGCCCTGGAATATGGCCGGCATCGGCGGTTGCAGCCGGGACAGACGGCAATCATGCGATTTTCGATCGGCCAGCGGCGCAGTTACGCGCTGTTGATTTTCACCTTTATGGGGCTGGCGCTAACGGGATTGCCGCTGAAGTACAGCGATTCGGCATGGGCTCACGAGTTGGCGAGGGTGCTGGGCGGGTTCGAATCCAGCAGCGTCTGGCACCGCATTTTTGCTCTCCTGGCGATCGTCACTTGCGGCGTCCATCTCGTCTGGGGCGTCCGCCGGATTGCCGCTCGGCGGCGCGAGCGCCGCTCCTGGAAGCAGTTGCTGTTCGGCGTGGATTCCGCCGTGCCCAATCGGCGGGACGCCCGCGATATCGGGGCGATGTTGAAATGGTTTGTAGGCTTCGGACGGAAGCCCAAGTTCGAGCGATGGACGTATTGGGAAAAGTTCGAGTATTGGGCGTTGTACCTGGCTGTGTTCCTGATCGCTTTGTCGGGGCTGATGCTCTGGCTGCCCAATCTGTTTTGCCTGGTCCTGCCCGGAACGAGTCTAAACCTGGCCAAAGTCGTTCATGCGGACACGGCTTTGTGGATTGCCAGCTTGTTGGTCTTGATCCACTTCTTCAACACCCACCTTCGGCCGGAGAAATTCCCGCTGGACATGTCCCTGGTAAGTGGACTGGTGAGCGAAGAGCACCTGCGAACGGCGCGGCCGGAGTTCCTGGAGCGGTTGCGGCAGGAGGGCCGGCTGGAGGAATTGCGGACCACGGTTCCCTCCCGCGGTCAACTCCGCTGGTGGACCTTGGCCGGATTGTCCGTGCTGGGCATAGCGTTGGTGCTGCTGGCGGCTGTGACACTGGCCTTCCTAGGGGTGTAAAGTGATGAACGAAAACGATTCGGTACGCAGTTCCGCCAGTGAGGAGGAGATCCAGCCCCCCGTGGCACCCGGTGCGGCGCCCGGGGACGAGGCGTGGGAGAACGTCTGGACCTGGCAGAAATTCCGCCGCTTCGCCGCGCGGGCCGTGGCCGTTCTGGGGACCATGTTGCTGATCGGCGCCACGCTGTTCGCGTTCTCCGGCTGGTACACCTCGCGGCCGGAGTTCTGCAACAGCTGCCATATCATGGAGCCCTATTATTCGTCCTGGCAGCATTCCACGCACAAAGACGTCTCCTGTGTGAAGTGCCACTTTCCGCCGGGGGCGGGCGAGAAACTTCGCGGCAAGTTGCTGGGCATGGTCCAGCTGATCAAGTACGTGACCGAAACCCAGGGACCGCGGCCGATGGCCGAGATCCCCGACGCCAGCTGCCTCCGCTCGGGCTGTCACGACAAGCGGTTGCTGGCCGGCCGGATCGACTTTCAAGGGATCCCGTTCGACCACGGGCCGCATTTGGAGGATACCCGCCGCGGCAAACAACTGCGCTGTACCAGCTGTCACAGCCAGATCGTCCAGGGCACCCACATGACGGTCACGACGACCACATGTTTCTTGTGCCATTTCAAGGACCAGCACTTCAACCAGGGGCTGGGCACCTGTACCCGCTGTCACCAGATTCCGGAAGAATCGTTTGACCTCGGCGGCGGCGTGACGTTCAGTCACAATCTGGCCTACGAGCGAGGTGTGGACTGTGCCAATTGCCACGGCGACCTGATTCGCGGCAAAGGCGAGGTGCCGCGCGAACGATGCACGGTGTGCCACAATCGCGAAGACGACCTCCGGCAGATCGACGATCACGCGTTCATGCATCAAGTTCACGTGACCGACCACAAGGTCGATTGCCTGTCGTGTCACCTGACGATTCACCATGCCTTCAACCCGCACCGGATCGCCGATGCCGCTTCGAACTGTGCCAGCTGTCACCCGAACCATCATCAGGAGCAGGTCGCCTTGATCGAAGGGACCGGCGCCCGAGCGGTGCCGCAACGGCTCAGCACCATGACGGCTGCCCGAATTTCGTGTCCTACGTGTCACCGGCAGAAGGAGGTCTCGGCCACGGGGACCGCGGTTTGGAAGGCGTCGTTCGACTCCTGCCTGAGCTGCCACGAACCGGAAGCCGCTCAGCGTCTGCAGTCCTATCACGCCGTCTTGAAAGCGTCCCTGGACGATGTCGAGGCCGCGCTGGAGCGGGTCCGCGAGGCGTTCCAAACGGCCGAACTACCGGCCGCCCGCGCGGCATCCGTCGCGACGCAATTGGCGAACTTGCAGCACGACGTGTCATTCCTGCGGGCCGGCAACGGCGTCCACAACATTCACTACGCCGACACGCTGACCCGGGCCCTGGTGGACCAGCTGTCGGCCTTGAGCCGAGAACTGCAAATCGACGAGCCGCAAATTACACTGCCGGAGTTCGCCAAACCCGCCGCGGAAACGCCGGCAGCTGCGACGGAGGACGACGCGGAATCGGTGCCGTCCGAACCGGATCCCGACCCGCCCGCGGCGGAAGAACCTGCGGAGATGGAGCCCGAGGCCGAGCAACCCGCTCCTGCCGAAGACGATTCGGCGATGGAGGCTACGGAGGTGGAACCTGCCGGCGAACCAAGCCGTTCGGAGGACGAACCGGAGATGAAACCGGCCGAGGCCGGCCCAGCTGAAGCGGAGCCGGCGGATACAGAGCCGGCCGCAGCGGAGCCCACGGAAACCGAGCCGGCGGAAACCGAGCCAAGCAAGCCGAACGTAGAGACGCCGGCCCCCCCGCCTCCGAACTCAGACGGGACGCCGCCCGTCGAGCCCGCGCCGGCGGAATCGGAGGACTAGCGACGGGTCGCCGTGTTTGGGCCGCGGACGAGAGACTTGATCGTAACGTTGCGGCCGTATTCAACGTGTTACGACCCGCCGGTGTGAAGATGGCCTTCGGCCAAACAGGATCGGATTTGGGTCAGGAAACCAGAGCATGAAAACGATTTTCACCGGTCTGTTGTTGTTGCTGTCTGCCGTGTCTGCCGGCTCGTCCTCGGCGGCCGAGGCCATTATACCGGAAGACTATTCCTGCACCTTCTGTCACGCCAAAGAAGGCGAATTGTGGAACGAACAGACGCCCGTCGTCGAGGCGAAGGATTTGGCCGGGGACGTCCACTGGCAGAAGGGCCTGCTGTGCCACGACTGTCACGGCGGCAGTCCCACGATGGACGAGTTCCAGAACCATCGCGAGGACGAGACTTTTCGCACCACCCTGCAACCGGCCGATGTTCCCGCGTTTTGCGGGCACTGCCACGCGAACGCCCCGTACATGCAGCGGTTCAATCCGGCCGCGCCCGTCGACTTGGTGGACCGGTTCTGGAAGAGCACGCACGGTCAGAGTTTGAAAGACGCAAGCCGCCAATTGGGCCTGGCTCCCGCGGATGGTGAAGATCCGGCGGCGGACGCCGACGAAGCGGAGGCGGAAGAGAGCGAGGCGCCGGCGGAATTGCCGCCCGAAATCGCCCGCCGCATGGTTACCTGCAGCTCGTGCCATCCTGCCCACAAGATGGGTGCCGCCTCCGATCCGAATTCTCCCGTCCATGCTTCGCAACTGGCGAACACCTGCGGGACCTGTCACACGCAACAGCGCGACCTGTTATTGGCCGACGTGCACAGCAAAGCGGGCCCGAAGAATGCCCAGGGAGTCGCGACCGTGCTCGGCTGTCTGGAATGTCACGGCCGGGACGTTCACGGCCTGTTGCCCGTCAAAGACTTTGCTTCCCCTGTATTTGTCAACAACCAGGTGGACGGTTGCGGACGCTGTCACGAGCAGGACAAGCAGTCCTTTTTGGACAGCGTTCACGGGCATGGATTGGTCGAGTCGGGCCTGTTGGTAACGGCCGTCTGCGTCAGCTGTCACGGCGCGCATGGAATCCTGCCGGCCGAGGATGAACGATCCTCGCTGCACGCCACCCGAGTCGCCGGCACATGCGCCAGGTGTCATCGGTTTATCGAAGAGCGGCTGAAGACCAGCATCCACGGTCGCGGCGATGGTCCCGGGCGGGTCGGCGACAAGGCGGCGCCGGGGGGAGACATTCACCGCACCCCGAGTTGTTCGGACTGTCACCAGAAGCACGACGCGGTCCATCCGGGAACGCCCGGCTTTCGCATGGAGATGGCCAATCGCTGCGGAGACTGCCACGCCGAACTGTCGGACCAGTTTGCCCTCAGCGTTCACGGCGAGCTGACGAACCTCGGTTACGGGCCGGCGGCCAAATGTGCCGATTGCCACGGCTCCCACGAAATCCATTCGCTGTCCGACCCGAGGTCGTTGTTATCGCCGGTCAACCGCGCGGCGACGTGCGGCAAGTGCCATCCGGGAGCCACCGCGAATTTCCTGCAGTTCGACCCGCACGCGGATCATCGCGATCCAGCCCGCAGCCCCTTGCTGTACGCCGTGTACGTCGTGCTGATGACTTTCTTGATCGCCACCTTCGGCGTCTTCGGACTGCATTCGCTCCTGTGGCTCGTGCGGGGAATCATCGAGGTGTGGCGGCATGGCCGGCCGAAGGCGCCGGTCCCCGGCGACGTGGCCTTCGTACGTTTCCGGCCGTTCCACCGGGCGGCCCACGCGCTGCTGTTCACGTCCTTCCTGGGATTGGCCTTGACCGGATTGCCGCTGAAGTACAGCCACATCCCGTGGGCCCAGTGGCTGGCCGACTCGCTGGGCGGTTTTGCGGTGATGAGCACGTGGCACCGCATCTTCGGCATGGTGAACGTATTGTGCCTGATCGTGTACTTGATCCGGCTGGGCTACACTTTGTTCGCCGCCGCCGCCAAGCCCAAGACGCTTCGCCAAGTCGTGTTTGGCCCGGAATCGCCGGTTCCGACGACGCGCGACTTCAAGGATTTTTTCCGGATGGGCCGCTGGTTCTTCGGGCTGGGGCCGAGGCCGACCTTCGAGCGCTGGGCGTACTGGGAGAAATTCGACTTCTGGGGCGCCGCCGCCGACATCGTGATCATCGGCTCGACGGGCCTGATCCTGTGGTTCCCCGTGTGGTTCTGCCAGTATCTGCCCGGTGAAGCGGTGAACATCGCGAAAGTGATCCACTCGACCCAGGCCTTGCTGGCCACCGGCTTTGTGTTCGCGATCCACTTCTACAGCGTGTTCATCCGCCCGGAAAAGTTTCCGATGGATATGGCCATGCTGACGGGCTTGGTCAGCGAGGAGGAGTTGCAGCACGAGCGGCCCGAGTACTACGAGCGTCTGCGGCGCGAAGGACAACTGGAGCAGCGACGCGCGGTCATCCCGTCGCGGCGGGCGACCCTGCTGGTAACGATCGGCGGGTATGTCTCTTTTGCCATCGGCACGGCCTTGCTGGTGGGCATCATCGTCGCGGCTGTGAGCAGCCGGTGACGATGGCTGAGGAACCAATCAGATTGCCGGCCGCCGAAACAAAAGCGGCCCTTGCCAGATGGCAAGGGCCGCTGTCCCGATCGAAGACATCGCTTCGCCTGAGTTCCGCGTCCGACTAGAACACGCCGCTCAAGCCGCCCAGGAACATGTGGGCCGTGCCGGCGTTGTACGGCATGGCGCGGTCGTCGAAATCGAAGTAATTGTAGCGGAAGAACGTATTCATACTCCGCGACAGTTCGTAGTCCACGCCCGCCGTCAGACGCATCGTGTTGACGCGAACGGCGCTGTAACCTGGGAGATCGCTGTACGGCAGTGCGGCGATGGGTGGATTAGTCGCCTGGTTTTCGGCCGGCGGCGTGCCCGGATCGGCAAAAACGTTCCGGCTGCGGACATATTCGATGCCGCCGACCAGCGTCAGATCGCAAGTTACGGCGTAGGACGCACCCAGGTTGAAGACGTCTGCCCGGCCGGCATAGTCCCAAGGCGACGTCCAGGCACGGGCTTCGTTTGTCGTGAGACCGTCTTCCCGACCAAGGGTGATATCCTGCGTGATCCAGTTAGAGAACGTGGCGAAGCCACCGGTAAACGACCACTGGTCGTTTAATCCGTACCAAGCGCTGATCACGATGGGATAGCTGTCCTCGTCGAAATTGACGAATTCCGAGCGGTTGTAGCTGTTGATCAGCCAGAACGAAGCGTTCACCATCAGATTGTCCAGGGGAGTCCACGTGCCGCCGAGTTCGATCCGGTCCTCGTGCTCGGGCTGATTGCTGTTGATCGCCTGGTCCAGGCCGATTTGCGCCCGATGCGTCACGCCCACCAGCGGCCATTCCCGTTCGATCAGCCGGTAGCGAACGTACGAGCTAAGTGTCCGACCCCACTCCTGCTGGACGCCGACAAAGCCCATGTGCGTGTGCGTGGTGGGCTGGGTGAAGAGTTCGACGGGAGTCATGAATCGCAAGCGGTAGGTAACATTATCGCGTTCCAACTGGCTGTACTCGTAGCCGCCTGTCAGGGATAATCCGCTGCGCACGTCGCAGTAATCATGGAACGGCCGCCAGCGGCCCTTGACTCCCGCCGCCAAGTAGTCCCTATCCACAAGGTTCTGATAGTAGAGGACATCCGGCGCGTAAATCGATTGCGGGGGTGTGGGCACACCGGTCGGGTTCGTCTCGAGCCACAGGTTCTCTTGGCCCGGAAAACGGCCGGCCGCGCTCAGCGACTGCGTATCCTCCGAATTCCTTTGGGTATCGGTCTTGCCATAAACCGTCACGGACAACCCGTCGATGGCCGTGTTCGTCAAGCGGGCGTCGGCGCCATAGAACTTGCGGTCCGAATCGCGGAATTTGTTATGAGTGTTGCCCACGTGGCCCACCACGTACAGGTCGGTGTTGGGAGCCATCTGGCCGCGGAACTTCAGGCGGTCGATCTCGGTGTAGTTCTCCGGTACATAGGCATAGGCGCCGTTCTGAGCGTTCGGCCCCAAGCCGTAGGTGGTGGTCCCGCGCGAAAAGTTGCCGGTCACGATCTCGTCGTCCTGCTGAAAGGAGCGCATCGTGCGGGAGTATTCCATCGTCAGCCAGCCGAAGCGGGCCTCGATCACCGGCTCGATCTCCATCGTCAGCCAATTGACGTGCTGCGACTTACTGACTACGTGGCAGCTGCCGCCGGGGACGAGCGTGTTGGGATCGGAGGTGGCATTGAAGCAGTGTTGCGTCGAATTGACTTGGCGAAAGCCCTCCTTCTTCAGACCCCAGACGTTCAGCCGCCATTTGAGGTTTTCTGTCAGGTCGCCTTGAAAGTTACCTTTCAGTTGCTGGACGCGCAGCGCGTGGTTCTGGCCGATGCTGAAGTCCTCGCCCCACATGGGGAAACCAGGCCCATTGGCTGCCAAGCCGGGGATACCCTGCGGCGTAGGCGGCGGGTCAAAGAAGCCTCCCTGCAGCGGAAAATCGCCCAGCGTGTACGGCAGCGCCGTGCCGCCCAACGGCTTGTGCCCCAAGCGGTGAATGAAACGGTCGTAATCCATATTCACCGTCAGCCTCGGGCCCAGGTACAGGTGCAGGCCGCCCTGCGTCGTCTCGTTCTCCGTGCCGGTGGCAAAGAAATCCACCGTCTCGTAGCCGTTGCTGCGCAGACCGTCCACGTCCCAGAACGGGGACGAACTGTCCAAGCCCTGCCATTCGCCGACGCCGGACCTTGAGCCGTCGACGTCCACGCCCCACCAGCCGAAGCGAGTGGCCAGCCAAGGCTGGTAAGGAGCGTCGTGCGTGATGAAGTACTGTTCGCCGAAGTCCTGGCCGACGAATTCCTCGAAATCCTCGGCGATCTCGGGTATCGGCTCCATCTCGGCGGGAGCCGGCTGTTCGGCCGCAGAGGCTGGATCGGCCCCTTGGTCCGTAATCCTCACCGGAGCCTCCTCCGCAGGTGGTTGCTCAGCGGCGGCAACGAGCCCGGAAGAGGCCAGCAGCAGAGTCGCCATCGTAATGAACGACAACATCCGTGTCATGATGTATCCTCCTATCGAATCGCAGTCCAGGAGAGACCGCGCAAGTTGGCGTTTAGCGGAACATGGTTGGGAAATGCGGCGAGGGCAGGTCGCTTCCGTGGACTTGGGAGTGACACTGCGTACAGTCGGTGTAGAAGCCCGGCCGGACCTGCGGCACGACGTCGGTATTCAGCCGATTGGAGGGAGATCCGGGATGCTGACCCTCGCGATGGCCCGTATGGCACCGCAAGCACAGGAACGTCACCGGCTGCTTCAGCAGGTTGTTGGCGACCGTTCCATGCGGTTCGTGACAGTAGCCGCAGTTCTCCGTAACGGGCGGATGCTCGTAGGCAAACGGTCCCTGTTTCTCGGCATGGCACTTCCAGCACAACAGGTTCAGCGAGTCGGCCTTCAGATTGCGATCCAACTGGCCGTGCGGATCATGGCAGTCGGAGCACACCATCTTGCCTTCTTTCACCGGATGGTGGGACGGCAGGGCGTTCAGGGCGTAGATCTTCGGATGGCACTTGTAGCACACGTCCGGTTCCTGAACCGCCATGGCTCGGCGCACCGGGCGGGCGACATTGGTATGCAGCAAGCTGACGCCCGTGTTGGCCGGGAACCGCTGCACGCCGGCGCGCGGATGCGGGTTGTGACAGTCGGTGCAAGCCACGCCCATCAAGTTGTGCGTCGATGAATGCCACGCCATCGTCGGCGATCCCTGCTGGTGGCAGCTTAAGCACAGTTCCTGCCGCGAGTGCTCGAGGATCTTGCCGTGGGGATCATGACAGGTGGTGCAGTTGAAGCCGTTGGGACCGCAGATCTGGTGCGGACCGGCGGTGTGCGCCACCTCGGCCATATCGCCGTGGCAGCGGAAGCAAACATCGGGCGCCAGGGCGTTGAGGTTGTTTGAACTGCCTCGCAGCGAGGGCGCGGTGGCGTCCTGGAAGCTGGTCAGGCGAACCGTGGTGCGATTGCCGGCAGCCGCAAAGTCCGGCTCGTTGGTGGCGGGTGTTCCCGGAGGCACATCGTAGTGCGCCGTATGACAGCTGATACAGGTCAAACGGTTGTGTGCGTGGACGGACGTCCGCCACTGGGCTCCCGGCGAGCAGGCGTTCTGCTCGTGACACTGCAAACAGGCCTCGGCGGCTTCCGCCGGCGGCATCCGTTTGAAATTCAGGATCATCCCGGGCTCCTGCCCCCGCGTCTCCACGTGCCGGCTGGCCGGACCGTGGCAGCCTTCGCAAGACTGGCCTTGGTGAATGCCCCGATGTACGTTGCTCGCGAACGATTCCGCGTACGCCTTGTGACAGGTCAGACACAGCTCGTCATCGTTGACGAACTCGGCGTCTTCGATGGCGGGCAAGCTGACGCGGATCACCGGCAGAGAAGCCTGACGAAAAGCGTTGTTCGGCCGTGGCCAAGCCGGCTCTAAAGCCGTCTCCGCGCGGCGCGCTTCCCGCCCGCGATATCCACAGGATGCAGTCGTCAGGAACAGCATCCCTAACAAAATGAACCTGAAACGATAAATCTTTTGCACGACGTCGCCTCCATGCTGGACAACAAGCGTCCTGTGCTCAACCGTGAGCAAAGGAGCCTCAAAGGAGTCTGGTATCTTAGTACCGTGCAACTTCACACAGCACGGCTGTTGGTGCATCCACCGGAAGCTCCCGGATCGCTAGATAGCTCGCCGGACGCATCGCAGCAGTCGCCTAAACGCGCCAACACCATTACTACGTTCGCCCAATGCAGCAACGCTTCTTTATGAGTTTGTAATCTTTTCTTCTCAGATGTAAATTTTTCATAAGTGCAAGCGACGGGAGAGTTTGCGTAACGATAACAGGCATCACAAAGCCCCCAGATTCACAGAAAAGATGTTCCGGTCCCGCTGAGTTTGCGGACCGCCGTAATACTACCTTTGGGACGGATTGGCAAAGAACGGGTCTGGCCAAAAGAGGGAGGCGAATGGGAGCCGTCACAACTACCGACCCCACGTGTATAGAAAAACGACTGTAACGGCTGTAACGTTTGTGCCGATACCTTGCGTCAGGGAGCGTTAACGGGAAATTCCGCGCGAAGAGAATCGCATGATCGTTCAAGTACTTGGCTGCAGCCACCAGCATTCATCTCTCGCCGTTCGCGAGCAACTCGCGCTAGGCCCAGAGCAAACCCGAGCCGCATTGAATGGACTGCGACGGGAATTCCCGGGCGTCGAGGCTGTACTCCTGTCAACATGCAATCGGGTCGAGCTGTACACGGCCACGCTCCAAAGCGACGCTCCCACGCGCCGGCAGATCGCCGAGTTCTTTGCCCGCTTTCGGCATGTGGACGCGGAAGAGATTCTCGGCCACTTCTATGACCGGCATGGGCGCGATTCCGTCCGGCACTTGTTCATGGTAGCGAGCAGTCTGGACAGCATGGTCGTGGGCGAGTCGCAGATTTCGTCGCAGGTCAAGCTGGCCTACCAGATCGCGACCCAGCAACAATCCGCAGGCCCGTTGACGCATGCCGTCTTTCAATCCGCTTCGCGCGTCGCCCGCCGCGTCGCCAGCGAAACGGCGATCCACGAACGGCGCGTGAGCGTTCCCAGTGTCGCCGTCGCCGAGTTCGCCCGCCAGGTCTTCGAACGGTTTGAGGATAAGCAGGTTCTGGTGATCGGAGCCGGCGAGATGGCGGACGAGACGTTGCGCTACCTGCAAAAAGAAGGTGTCCGCGAGGTGACGATCATCAACCGCAGCCTCGAGCGAGCTGCCGAACTGGCGCATCTGCGCGGAGGGCGCGTCAAACCGTGGAGCGATCTGCTGACGGAACTGGCGTCGGCTGACTTGGTCGTCACGGCCACCGGAGCGCCGCAGGCGATCTTAACGCTCGCGGACTTTGATCGCGTGGCTCCAACTCGCCGGGGCAGGACCGTGGTGATCCTGGACTTGGCCGTCCCCCGGGATGTTGAGCCCGAAATCGGGGACCGGCCCGGGGTCTATCTGTACTGTGTCGATGACCTGCAGGCGACTTGCGAACGGAATCGTCGAGAACGGCAGAGCGAACTGCCCAAGGCGCTGCAGATCGTCGACGAAGAAACCGACCGCTTTATGGCCGACCTGCACTTCCGGGAGGTCGGCCCGGTGATCGGACGGCTGCAGAAGACGTGGGACCAGCCCAAAGAAGAAGAACTGCGGAGATTGCTGAACAAGCTGCCTCAGTTGGACGAGCGAGCCCGCCAAGAGATCGAACGCTCGTTTGATCGCTTGACCAACAAGCTGCTCCACCCGCCGCTGGAATCGCTGCGCCAAGAATGCCGCCACGGCGTGCCGACCGCCCTGCTCCAGTCGCTCGCCCGGCTGTTCCGGTTCCCGGCTTAATCCCGCCAAAACGCGTCGAAGGGTCAGGGGTGTGGCCCTGAGCGGTGGTCCTCATCCGCCAACACTTCCATGTTTTTTTATGGATACCTCTTGCAGCGTGAGAGTGACAAGTTATGATAACCGCCGACCAAGGGTTTGACGGTGTTGTTCGATGGTTGTTTTCTTCTGGATCCTGCTGATGGCTGACGCGTCCGAAAACCTGCCTCGTCGGAATTGGATTCTGCGCAGTTTGCAAGGAACGATCGCAGCCACCGTTGTGGCGATTTTTTATCCTGTCGCCCGCTTCCTTCGTCCCAAGGCGGCGACGCAATCGGGAGCCACGGAGGTCGTTGCGCCGTTCAAAGTGAATCAATTGCCCAATGCTCCGGGCAATCCGTTTAACTTTGGCGGCAAGCCGTGTCTGGTCGTGCTGACTCCCGACGGCGCAAAGCGGCAGTCCGCCGGCGATCCGCTCCGCCCGGACGATGTGCGAGCTTTCAATGCGATCTGCACGCACGTCGATTGCACGGTCAATTATCGAGCCGACAAGGGCGATATCTACTGCAGCTGTCACGATGGAGTTTACGATTTGAACGGCCGCAATATTGCCGGACCGCCTCCGCGGCCGCTGGAGACGTACAAGGTGGCGCTTCGCGGGGATCAGGGGCAGGAAGAAATTGTCGTTTCTCGCCACACGTGAGGAGTTCCGGCTCGTGAAAAGACTTGTCCACAGCTTCCTGCAAGATCGCTTGGGGCTCGATGCACTCCAGTATTTGGCTGCCAAGAAGCAGGTGCCCGTCCATCGATGCACGCCGTTTTATTTTCTAGGCGGGATGGCGCTGTTCCTGTTCTTGGTGCAGATCGTCACCGGAATCCTGCTGGCGCTGTTTTACAAGCCGTCGCCGGATCACGCGTTTGAGAGCGTGCGGGCGATCATGACCGAAGTCGACTACGGATGGCTGATCCGCTCGGCGCATTCGTGGAGCGCCAACGTGCTGGTCGGAGTCTTGTTCCTGCACCTGCTGACGGCATACATGATGCGGGCTTATCGGCGGCCGCGCGAGATCACCTGGATCAGCGGCGTAATGCTGCTGGGACTGTTTTTTGGCTTCGGGTTCAGCGGCTACTTGCTGCCGTGGAATGAACTGGCGTTTTTCGCCACCCGCGTGGGAACCGCGATCACGGGTGTCGTTCCGGTCGTGGGGCACCAGCTGTTGCTGTTGGCGCGCGGCGGCGAGGACGTAACGGGGGACACGCTGGCGAGATTCTACGCCCTGCACGTGGTGGTCCTGCCCTTGGGGACCTTTGCGATTCTGGGGGGGCATCTGTACCTGATCCAAAGACACGGGATGAGCATTCCGGATCGCGAAGCGAACCGGCTCGGCTCCGTCGAGCGGGTGCCGTCCATGCCTTTCGTTCCGCACTTTTTGCTCCGGGACATGGTGGGTTGGTACTTGGCCCTGGGCGTATTAGCGGCGCTGGCGGCGCTGTTCCCCTGGGAACTCGGCCAAAAAGCCAATCCTTTTGGAGCGGCGCCGGAGGGCATCAAGCCGGAGTGGTACTTCCTGTACATGTTTCAAACATTGAAGCTGCTGCCGGCGCACATCGGGCCCTTTGAGGGTGAAGTGCTGGGAGTGCTGTTCTTCGGGTTCTGCGGGCTCGTGGTGCTTCTCGTTCCGTTCCTGGACCGGGGGCCAAAGAGTCGGGGAGTCCTGAACGTGCTGGCGGCGTTGTCGGTGGCGTTCTTTATCTTCATGACCGCGTGGGGGTGGTTCTCGAAGCCCGACCAGATGGCTCTTCGCGTCAGCCTGGGCGCCCTGTTATCGCTGGTCACGCTCGCCCTCGTTCTGCCTTTTATGGAGCCGCGGTCGGGGGCGCGACGCGGTTTGTACGCGCTGCTGGCGACGGCCTTGGTCGTGATGGTGGCAGCAGCCTGGGGTCATTTTCGATGAAATCAATTCCGACCGTGATCGTCGTACCATTGCTTCTTCTGGCCGTGTCTTTCGGCATCGCGGCGCCGCCTTCGCGCGCCGCGGACGACGCCTCCAGCAGCGCCTCGGTTTTGCCCGAAGACTACTCCTGTAATCTCTGTCATTCGAAGGCCGGCGATCTGTGGAACGACGAAACGCCCGTCGTCGAGGAGACGAAACTGGCAGGCGATATCCACTGGCAGCGGGGCCTGCGCTGCCACGATTGCCACGGCGGCAGCCCGACCATGGACGAGTTCCAGAACCATCGCGAAGACCCCACGTTCCGGAACGTGCTGTCGCGATCGCAAATCCCCGCCTTCTGCGGGCATTGCCACTCGAATTTCGAATACATGCGGCGCTATACGCCATCGGCCCGAACCGACCAAGAGGCAGAGTATTGGACCAGTGGGCACGGGCGCCATTTGAAAGCTTCCATCCAGAAAGCCGATCCGCAAGAGGCCCCCGGCTCGGACGAAACGACTGAAGCGGACAAAGCGGACAAAGCGGTCGCCACCTGCGTCGATTGTCACGGCCACCACGGAATCCTCGCCGTCAAGGACGTCAGTTCGCCCGTCTATCCGACGCGAATTGCCGAGACGTGTGCCCGCTGTCACTCCGACGAAAAATTGATGGCGGGCCGCACCTACAACGGTCGGCCCGTGGGACACGACCAGTACACGCACTGGCGGCAGAGCGTGCATGGCCGGGCCTTGATGGACAAAGGCGATTTGGGCGCTCCCGCCTGCAACGACTGTCACGGAAATCATGGCGCGATGCCGCCCGGCGTCGACTCGGTCGCCAACGCCTGCGGAACCTGTCACGGGAAAATCGCCAAGTTGTTTGCAGACACTCGCATGAGGCACAAGTTTGAAGAGGCCGGGCTGCCCGGCTGCGCCACTTGCCATGGAAGTCATCAGACGACCAATCCCACCGACGAGATGCTCGGCATGGAGACCGGCGCCATCTGCGCCACGTGCCACAATCCTGAGAATCCACAGCATGGAGCCACGTTGGCAGGCGCGGAGGCGGCGCGGCGCATGCGAGATAACCTGGAACAACTCAAGCGGGAAATCGTCCTGGCGGAGGAAAGGATCAAGGCGGCGGAGCAATTGGGCATGGAAGTCCGCGGACCGCGGTTCGATCTTCGTGAAGCTGTCGATGCGCTTACCAACGCCCGCACGTTGATCCACAGTTTCAAAGTCGAGCCCCTGGAGGAAGCACTCGCAGAGGGCCTGAAGGTGACCGAGAGCGTAACGGCGTCCGCCGATAACGCCCTCCAGGAGCACACTCGGCGCCGAATCTGGTTGGCAGCATCCCTGGTCCCCATTCTGCTCGTGGTCGGTCTGTTGCTGCTCTATATCCGTACTCTCCCGCCTTCGACGGGCGCCACCGCGGGCTCGGATCCCGAGTCGATCCGCATGGATTGACGGGAACGTTTCTTCCGCCATGAGCCGCCGGTTCGTTTGGCTGTCGGCCAGCGTCACGCGACGGTGACGACCTCCAGCAACTCGATGACCGGTACCGTGTCGCAGTACATCAAGGCGGTCCGACCATAACAAGTCTGCGGCTGTTTCAAGGCGAAAATCCGGCACAGGTCTTCACCGGGCTCGACGCGCCACAACGACAGCAAACGCACGCGCCGCAGGACTTCGCTGCGGATCAGAATCCGTCCCAGCGGGATCTGTTCGCCTTCGATGGCATCGCGAATTTCGGGGGCCAGCAGAGCGCGGGTCACGCGGACGATCCCGAACAGCACGACGGCGTCATCCCGTTTGCGTTTCAGGATCACCTTGGGGCGATGGTTGAACAGCAGGACATGGCCTGGCGCCGCGGTCGCCGGGGCGGTGCTGGGACTGGCACGACTGACCAAGACGACATGGATCATCTTGTTCGGGCTGTGGCCGATCCTGTTTGGACTTTGGCACGCGTGCGACGCCTGCGCGTCACGGCACAGACACGCGACAGAAACGGACGAGACGGCGGTGTTGCCCCGGCGGCGCGACCTGGCTCAGATCGCCGTGATCTTGCTGCTCGGAGTTTATGCGATCAATATCACATTACCCTTGACCAAGCGAACCGTGTCCGCCGGGAAGAGGGACTACCGGAAATCGGCGAGGCCGAGCAACTGAAGCATGCGAATCGCAGGACTCGCGTACTGGTGGATCTGTTCTCGCGGTATGTCGATCTGGCGGAGGGCAGCTTGACGATTGCCGACGTAGGGGCGGCCGGATGCACTCGCACGTTCTTTGCACGGCACGTCAACGTGAAATACATGGTCGTGGACCAATACAAAACGGCAGATGTTGTTTGCGACGTCACCAACATCTGCCTCCCGACGAACTCGCTCGATGGCATCCTGTGCTGTCATGTCTTGGAGCACGTGGCTGACTTTAATCAAGCAATGGGTGAACTCTACAGAGTGCGAAGCACCCTCGGGTCCGTTCCGGCAAATGGGATGTAATGGGGACGGTCCTCGTTTCTTGCATTTTTCCAGGATTTTACCGTTGCGGCAAGCGCCGCCTCTTTTCCGGAGGTCCACGAGCATGTCGGCAAGACAACCTTCTCGCGCGTTGACGCTCGTCGAGTTGCTAGTGGTCATCGCCATCATCGGCGGCTTGGTCGCTCTGCTGATCCCGGCGGTTCAGTCGGCCCGCGAGGCGGCGCGGCGGATGGCGTGTATAAAGAACCTCCGGTAGATCGGCCTGGCGCTGCACAGCTACCACAGCGCGCACCAGGTGTTGCCTTTCGGTTGCGGCCCGGATCGCGATACGTTCACCTCGTCGATGGGCGAGACGACCGACCGGAGATATTCCGCCCATTCGCAGATCCTGGAGCATCTCGAACAGAAGGGTGTCTACGAGTTGATCAACTTTCAGCTCGCCCCCTTCCATCCGTACGTGAACGCGGCGAACGGCGACTTGGCCGTCTATGCTTCACCGACCACGCTGGTCGTCAACGGCCAGGCCGCGGTCGTCCGGCTGGAGGGGTTTCTCTGCCCTTCCGACCTCGATCGGACCCTGGGCCCGTGGGGCCCCAATAACTACCGCTCGTCGAACGGCAGCAACTGGACGGGCCGGGCGGGCAACGGGATGTTCGGCCAGAACAGCCGGACTCGCTTTTCCGATGTTCTCGACGGTCTGGGCCAAACGGCGATGTTCAGCGAGCGCGCCACGGGAACCTGGAACCGGGACCTCTTCGATTTCCGGGCCGATCTGTACGACCTGGGCGGCGTGTGGACGGAAGACGATTTCCGGGATGCCTGCGGGGCCCTGACCCCGCAGACCGCCCAGATCTATTGGCAGGACATCGACGGCGGCCAGACGTGGCTGGAGGGAAACATGAACTGGACCCGTTACAATCACCTGCTGCCGCCCAACCGGATCGGCTGCAAGCGGGGTCTGACGTGGGACGGCTCGGCGATGACGGCCTCCAGCAGGCATCCCGGGGGAGTGAATGCGGTGATGGGGGACGCGGCGGTGCATTTCATCAGTGACAGCATCGACGCGGATGTGTGGCGAGCCGTAGGCACGATCGCGGGCGGCGATCAAGGGCCGAAGTTCTAGCCGAGCGAAAGGAGTGGCGTCGTGTTCCGTCGCGCTGCAAGACCGGCTCAACACCGATTTTCTACCGGCCCGGAGCCGTTGCTGAAAAAGTGCCGTCTTCCGTGGCGGTGGGACACTCCGTGCGCCGCTTTTCCCGCCGCCGGAGTGGCAGGGCTACGATTTCGCAGCAGCAGTCCTGCGCCGGTGGAAGCCGGTTTGAGAATTGCCGGAGAGGACAAAATCGTGCCTGTTGTTTCTCGGCGCCGGCAGACGGCATCCCGCGTGTGCCTGCTGCTTTCGATCGCTGGGCTGTTGTGTGCGGGGTGCGTGCCGCGTGGGCCGAGCGGAGAAGTGCGGTTCGATTTCCGCGGCTCGCAATTCGACAATGCGCAACTCAAGCTCCTCGACCCGGGCACCTCGTGGCTGGTCGTTCCGGAAGCTGATGGCCTGCGGGTCGTGATGCCGCAGGCGGCCCGGGTGGACGAGGTCGGTTTCGGTCCGAGGGCGGGGCTTCGCGGCGATTTCGAGATCGCAGCCGCCTTTGAAATCATCAAGCTGTCTTCTCCCGCCACGGGCTACGGTATCGGCCCGCGGATCCATATCACCACGGCCACCGAGGACGAACAAGCAGCGACCGTCGCGCGGCTGAGACGGGTTCGCGAGAGAGACATCTTCAGCGCTCACAGCGCCCGTTACGTCGCGACGGAGCGGGACCCGCGCGAGCGCAAGCACGCGACCGCCACCGTGCCCACGTCGGCGCTGGCTGGAAAGCTGGTCCTGCGGCGCACCGGCACGAATCTCCAATACATGGCGATCGACGGCGAGGGAGAGATACCGGCCGAAATCCGCTCGGCGCCGTTCACCGACGCCGACGTTTCCTCCGTGCGGATCTCGCTGCACCGCGGCGGCGCCAGCACGGCCGGCGAGGTGCGCTGGAAAGAGGTCGTGCTTCGAGCCGACGAGTTCGTTCCGCCGCGCGGCGGCCGCCGGGGACGCTGGCTGCTGGCGCTGGGCGGGCTGCTGACAGCCGTCCTGCTGGGGATTAGCGGGTGGCATTATCGCGGCTTGCGACCGTGAAACCCGGCCGAACACCGACAACCCACGTTTTCCGGATCGACGATGACCATTTCCAACGAACCCGTGACCTGCCCTACAGACAATCCGTTCAGCGGCGGGCCGTCGCACCGACCCCGGCAGGTTCTGCCCTACCTCGGCGCGTTTGCGTTGGGCGCGCTTGCGGCATCCTTGGCATTTTGGTGCTGCCTCAGAATCGGCGAACCGGCTGATACCACGGCCAGTCGCGGTTCGTCGTTCAATGGATCGCTTCCGAACGCGCCAAGGCGAGCGTGGTCCCGGAGGCGTTCTGGTGGTTCTCGATCGTCGGGGCCGTGTTCCTGGCGCTGTACGGCTGGGCGCTGCTGGCTTGGCCGATCATCCTCGGTCAAGGCCTGAACTGTCTGATCTACGGGCGGAACTTGGCCTTGCTCCCGCGCCGCACCGCGCTGCGGCAGACGGCGTGACGGACAGGTGTCGAAGCGAATCGTAATTGCCGACGAAAACGGCCAACAAGGAAAGTTTCCGATCCGCCTGAAAAGGCGCACAATTCTGCGGGTTGGGAATCCATTAGGAGGCTGCCGAGTTGCCCCGCCGCCGGGGTTCTTCGAACCGAAGGCCGCCGCCTAGTGCATTGTCCACGCTAAATCCGCGGGTTGTGAGCGGCACGGCGCTAGCCCAATGCCGCTTACTTTTGGACCATTTGGGGGAGTTTTTGTTAGCGGAGCGGCGCGAGCCGCCCGGTTTTCCGACTGTAATACCGGACGGCTCGCGCCGTGCCGCTACAAAGTAAGTGGCATTGAGGCGCTAGCCGACGGTTCTGGACGTCACCGGCGGCTAGCGCCGTGCCGCTCACCCATCGCGATCCGTACTCTCCCGCCTGCGACGGGCTACCCCTCGGGTTCGGATCCCGAGTCGGCCCGCATGGATTGACGGGAAGCGCTTCCTCCGGCCATGAGCCGCCGGTTCGCCCGATGCTCGCGTGATTGCCGGCCGGTCTCAAGCGACGGTGACGACCTCCAGCAGCTCGATCACCGGCACCGTGTCGCAGTACATCAAGGCGGTCCGCCCGTAACAAGTCTGCGGCTGTTCCAAGGCGAAAATCCGGCACAGGTCCTCGCCGGGCTCGACGCGCCACAACGACAGCAAACGCACGCGCCGCAGGACTTCGCTGCGGATCAGAATCCGTCCCAGCGGAATCTGCTCGCCTTCGATGGCGTCGCGAATCTCGGGGGCCAGCAGCGCGCGTGTCACGCGGACGATCCCGAACAACACGACGGCGTCATCCCGTTTGCGTTTCAGGATCACCTTGCGGCGGTAATGCGTCTCGTTGACCGTCGATTCCAGGACCTGGACGCGGAGATCGCCGCCGTGAAACGCCTCGAGCGATTCCGTCATGTGCTCGTCGTGGGCCAGCAGCACGCGATAGCTGGGCGGCAAGTCGTCTTCGCCGACTTCCTCGAAGCGGCCCAAATCGTCGACCGACTCGTAGTACAGTCCGGCCAGGGCATCCAGCTCCGGAGTCGAACGTCGCGAAATTTTCACCGCGGTTACTCCTTTCCGGCCCCCGTCGACTCGATGCAAATCGCTCTTTCCGTTAGCGGCGCATCCGGTCCCGTCGGGAGTTCCAGAACGCTTTCGATCAGGTAGTGAAGCAGGCGCTGAAGGTCGGGGGAAGCGATCCTGTCGGCCAGCGCCGCCGCTCGCTGCTGGTACTTGTCGACCAGCGCATACGCCTTTTCGAAGACGCCCGCCTGCTGGTACAGCCGGCGAATCCGTTCGAGGCGCTCCGCCGCGGGGTGCGCGTCGTCGCGGACCAGGCCCAGGAGTTCCTCTTGGTCGCCGCCGGTCAAGCTCTCCAAGGCCAGTGCCCACAGCACGGTGGGGCGGCCGCCGACCGAGTCCGTTCCCGCCGCCAGCTTGTTGTGCGAGTCGCCCTGCCAGTCGCTCAGATCGTTCAGGATCTGGAACGCCACGCCCACGTGCCGGGCAAACTGCCGCAGCGTTTCCGGGTCGTCCAGCGGACCCGCCAAGCGGGCACCACAGTACAACGCCGCTTCGAATGCCGGGGCGGTTTTCAAAGCGTAGATGGTCAAGGCATCCAGGGGCTGGAGCCGTTTGTCCCGCGCATCCCGCCACACCAATTCGGCGCCTTGCCCCTCGGACAGTCGAGTGTGGGCGCGAGCCAAACAGTCCAAGATGTCGGCAACCGTGTCCGCTCCCAACTGCTTCGCCTCGCGGCTCACCAAACGATACCCCATCCCAATCAGGTAATCGCCGATGTTCAGGGCGGTCGGAATGCCGTACTTGCGGTGCAAGGTTTCCCGCCCGTAGCGGAAACCATCGTCGTCCTCGATATCGTCGTGGACCAGCGAGGCTTTGTGAAACGTCTCGATCGACATCGCCGTTCGCTTCACGGCGTCGGAAAAACCGGCCACGCGGGCCGGCCCGTCCGGCGCGGTGGCCCCGCCGCCGGTCAAGGCGTCGTAAGCGGCCAGCGTGATGAACGGCCGCGCGTACTTGCCGCCTTGAGCCAGAAAGTCGAAGGCGATCGCTTCGGTGGCCGCGATGGGCTCCAGGCCCGCCAATCCCTTGCCGTTGATTTCCGACAGCCGCGGACCTCCGCGCCGGCGCACCGCCAGACGATCCAATTCGTCGGGTTCGAACAGCTGGGCCGCCGCCCGCAGCAAGTGCATATACGTCGCGGTTTTCCGCACCGGTTGACTGCACCGGACGCGTATCATTTCGTCCACCCAATCCACGTCGACCGACGTATTGCGGCAATCGTTCGACAGCAACGGCACCGCCATGCAAGGAATTCCGGCCAGCAAGATCTTGTCGATCGCCTTTTCCAGTACGTTCAAGCAAGCCACGCCCAGAATCGCATCCACATATCCGCCCAGAATGATCTTCATCACGACCGGCGAGCCTTCCGCCACGATCACCCGATATCCCGCCTGCTCGGCCGTCGTGCGAAAGTCCGCGATACTGCAGGCCCCACAAGGCCCGCAATCCAATCCGAGTTCGCTGTATTCGGCCCGACAGCCCTCGGCAGGCCGCAAACAATGCGGCAGCAGCAACAATCGCCGCTCCGGAGCAACCACCGCCACTTGGTCCCGCCAGAACTCCGACGCCAAGGTGACCATCGTCCAGCCGACATACCCCTCGGGCAGCCCCAGTTGCTGCAGGGTGGTCCGCGTCAACCGTTCCATCTCGTCCGTGGACAGCGGATGCGATTTGTCCAACTGTGCGGCGACCCGGCAGCATACCGATCGGATCCGTTCGCGAACCACCCGATCTTGCGGAATCTGCTTCAGATGCGAAGTCCGGCGCCGAAATGCAGGATTGTCGACCGGTTCCGCGGAAACGGACCCCGTGTCGCTCTCCAGGCGGTCGTCAATCACACTGCTGATCAAGGTTCTGTCCTCATCGGGCGATCCGGGCGGCGGGGGATAGCGAAGGCTCGCGATCGGCAGAACCCTCTTGTCGTTGTTATTTTACGTTCAAACGAGGCCCATTCGCCAGAGGGCGCCCGCAATCTACAGCAAACGACGGGGAAATTTAGGCTTCTAAAGCCGGTTTTGGGCGCTCAGCGAGGCAGCAATCCATCGGACATACGTCGTACGACGGACCCAATCGGCCCAGCGCCAACTTGGGTTTCAAAGGGTCCAGCCGCTCTTCGATCAACTCTCGGATCATGGTCACAAAAGTTGGGTGCGTGCCGACCGTGCCGGCCCGGACCATGGAGATCTTCAAGGCCTCGCATAGCTGGCGGGCTTCGACATCCAAGTCGTACAAGACCTCCAGATGATCCGAGAGAAATCCGATCGGAGCAATGACGATGCCGGCGACGTTCGTCCCCGCGCTCGTCTGCCGGATCGCCTCGCCCACGTCCGGCTCGAGCCAAGCTTGCTGAGGCGGGCCGCTCCGGCTTTGATAAACCAATCGCCAACGCGGATGCTGCAGCCGATGGCTGACCAGCGTGGCCGTCTCTGTCAACTGCCGCACGTAATCGCAGTGTTCCGCCATGCTCAGCGGAATGCTGTGCGCCGTGTAAAGAATCGGTACGCTGTCCCGCCGATCCGCGGGGAACGCATCCAACGCCTCGCCGACCCGTGCGGCCGTCGCTTCGATAAAGCGAGGATGGTTGTAGAACATGCGCAATTTGTCGATGATCGGAGCGTCTGGACCGGCCTGGGCCCGGGCCGCCTCGATGTTCTCCCGATATTGGCGGCAGCCCGAGTACGAGCTGTACGCGGAGGTGACATAGGCCAGCACCCGCCGCCTGCCGTCGGCCACCATTTGCCGTACCGCATCGCCAAGAAACGGCTGCCAGTTTCGGTTGCCCCAATAGATTGGCAATGCCCGGTGATGACGACGAAGTTCTTCGTCAAGGGCCGCGATCAATTGCCGCAAATGCGAGTTGATTGGACTGATTCCGCCGAAATGATAGTAATGCTCGGCCACCTCCAACATCCGTTCGCGCGGCACCCGCTTACCGCGGAGTACGTTTTCCAAAAAGGGAATCACGTCGTCGCGACACTCGGGGCCGCCGAACGAGACGATTAGCACAGCGTCGTAAGAATTGCCTGTCATGGATGCCGGGTTGGTCGGTGGGTTCACGGAAGACACTCACGGCATATTAGCCGACCATTTCGGCTCGTCCAGGGGACTGCCCGATGAAATTGAAACACCGAGCAAGCTCGGCCCGGAGCGTGCCCGGGTAGCGGAAGTCGCAAGACTTCCGTATTCCAAACTCTGGCGAGTTCGCTACCCGCACTTTTAGCCTTGACGACGCACTAGTGCCAAACGGTTGCCGAGCGGTTTTCCGTTCAGTTTGAGAAGGCACACTAGCCCGACGCGCGAGCGAGGGAATCACGGCTCTTTTTCGCTTGCGCGCTTCGAAGTTGCGCATTCGGCGGTCCGCTCGTGTTTGGCCGAAGGCCTGCTCCCATCGTAGCCTGGGGCAACGCCCTAGGGAAACGGTGTCGTCCGGCCTATTTGGCCGAAGGCCATACTCACCTTGCCCTACGCAGCACGGTGAATATGGCCTTCGGCCAAACAACGGATGCTCGCCCGTGTCCCTAGGGCGTTGCCCCAGGCTACGGTGAATATGGCCTTCGGCCAAAATTCCGGTCCCAAAATGCGCAACTTCAAAACTTGCGCGTCGGGCTAGTGTGACAACTCATCCTTGACGCCCAAGCGGCGGAAAACCCGCGGATTTGCCCGCAAGTGCCTTGTCAACGCTTAATCTTCGGGTAGCGGAAGTCGCAAGACTTCCGCATTCCAAACTCTGGCGTGTTCGGCTACCCGGGTGCCCTCCTCCGTTTCGATCGGCAGTTGGGGTGGGAGGTGGCATTCGGCGCGGCTAGAATGGGAAAGCCGTGGTCGTTGCGCGACGGACGATCGCCTTGTGGCGATCAAAGCGGTTGCACGGCATCGGAATCGCGGCTGCTACTGTAGTGACTCGCTCAGGAAGAACCTCCCGGTGAATGATCTCATGCCCATGTCGTTTCGCGAACGGATCGCCGCTTGGTTGCTCGCCGCCCGCTGGCCGCTGTTGGTGCTGGCCCTGCTGGCTGCCGCGGCGTGCATCCGGCCGGCGCATCAGGTGAAATTCGATCGTTCGATCGAGAATATGTTCGCTCCGGACGATCCGCTGTTGTCGCCCTATCGGCACCTGAAGAGTATTTTCGGCGGGAACGAAGTCGTGTTGGCCGTTTACTCGGACCCGCAACTGCTGGACGAAAGCCGCGCGGGCATCGAGCGGCTGCAGGAAATCAGCCGCCAGCTGAAAGACACGCCGGGGGTCCGCGACGTGCTCAGCTTGGCCGAAGTCGACATGGTGCTGGACAAGATCGCCCTGGCCGCCAGTCTGATGCAGTCGTCGGAGGTGCCGGAGCACGGGATCGTGGATGTGCACAATCCGCTGGCCAAGCGATTCCGGCGACTGTTCCAAGGCTACACACACGGCCGCGACGGCCGCACGGCCGCGGTGATTTGCATGTTGGAGCCGCAGGAGCCGGCTGACGTCAGCCGCGAACAGACGGTCAACCAGTTGCGTGACAAGATCCAACGCTTGGCCGACGGCACCGTCGCGGGCGAGCCGGTGATGGTCGCTGACGGGTTTCGATATGTCGAAGAGGACGGCCGGCGTCTGGGCTGGGCCTCGACCATCCTGCTGTCGCTCGTCTTGTTGATTTGTTTTCGCAGCCTGCGTTGGATGGTGCTGTGCGTCGCCGTCGTCCAATTGGCCTTGCTCGCCACCCGGTCGGCGCTGGTCATTTCCGGGTTGCGGTTGAGCATGGTCAGCTCGATGCTGACCGCGATTGTGACCGTGGTGGGAGTTGCCACGGTGATGCATTTGATCGTCCGTTTTCGCGCCGGCCGGCAGTCGGGCTTGACGCCGCCGCAGTCCTTTGTGCTGACGGCTTCGTTGCTGGCGATCCCCGTCTTTTGGGCGATCATGACCGATGCGGTGGGATTTTCGTCGTTGCAGGTCGCCAGTGTGGGGCCGGTGCGGGACTTTGGCCTGATGATGGCCCTGGGATCGCTGTTCGTGCTGGTCAGTGTCGTGCTGGTCGCTCCCGGGCTGACGCTGATTGGACCTCATGCGTCGGGCCTCGGTCAAGCTTGGATCGATCGCGCGCTCAGCCAGCGGCTGACCCGCTCCGTGGCGTGGCTGCTGCGCCGCCCGAAGACGATTGTGTTTGCCGTGCTGGCCGTCAGCGGCGCCGGCGCCGCCGGCGCATACCGGCTGGAACTGGAAACGGACTTTACGAAGAACTTCCGTCCGGGCAGCCACATCGTCCGGGCTTATGAGATCATCGAGGCCGATTTGGGCGGAGCCGGAATTTGGGACCTGTTTCTCTCCGCGCCGGCGACACTGGATTTCGGCTATCTGCAACGCGTGCGGAAATTGGAAGCACGAATTGCGGCGGAGTTGCCTGCCGGCGGGGATTCGGACGAACCCGCAGTACGGACGGTCAGTTTGGCCGACGCGATCTGGGCGGCCGCACCGAACCTGGAACGGAAACGCCTCCTGACGCGGACCGCCACCGTCAGCGCCTCGATCGCCGCGATGAAAACTCACATGCCGACCTTTACGGACGCGTTGCACGCCGAGGACCCACGGGCGCCGGGAAACTTCTACTACCGCATCATGCTGCGTTCGGCCGAGCGGCAGTCGGCGGACCAAAAGAAACACTTGATCGAGACCGTGACGCGGCTGGCGCGCGAGGAATTCGCCGAAGACGACGTCCAGGCCGAGGTCACCGGATTCTTCGTGCTGCTGACCAATCTGATCCAGAGTATCCTGCGGGACCAGTGGCTGGCGTTTTCGGTCGCCGTGGGCGGCATCGCCTTGTGCATGCTGGCCGCCTTCCGGCGGCTGAGTTATGCGGCCGTGGCGATGGTCCCGAACGTGCTGCCGATCTTGACGGTGACCGGCGTCATGGGCTGGCTGGACTTCAAAATCAACATGGGCGCCGCGATGATCGCCGCCGTGTCGATGGGGCTGTCGGTCGACAGTTCGATTCACTACATCCAAGCGTTCTTGCGAGCCCGGCGGTCCGGAAGATCGGTGGGCGAGGCGATCGGCGACGTCCAACAGACGGTGGGCTATGCGATGATCTTGTCGACGCTTGCCCTGGTCGCCGGCTTTGCCGTGCTGGCGACCAGCGAGTTCGTTCCCACGATCTATTTCGGCGTGCTGGTCAGTCTCGCCATGCTGGGCGGCCTGGCCGGAAACCTGATCCTCCTGCCGCTGCTGCTCTGGCTGATCAGTTGGAGAGAACGTCGGCAAGAAGGGCTGCCGGCCGACAGCATCGGCACGGAAACGAGCTAGTGACAAACGGTTGCCGAGCGGTTTTCCGTTCCGTTTGAGAAGGCACACTAGCCCGACGCGCGAGTTTCGAAGTTGCGCATTCGGCGGTCCGGTCGTGTTTGGCCGAAGGCCTGCTCCCATCGTAGCCTGGGGCAACGCCCTAGGGGCACGGTGTCGTCCGGCCTATTTGGCCGAAGGCCATACTCACCTTGCCCTACGCAGCACGGTGAATATGGCCTTCGGCCAAACAACGGATGCTCGCCCGTGTCCCTAGGGCGTTGCCCCAGGCTACGGTGAGTGTGGCCTTCGGCCAGAATTCCGGCCCCAAAAATGCGCAACGTCAAAACGCGCGAGCGAGGGAATCACGACTCTTCCTCGCTCGCGCGTCGGGCTAGTGTGACAACTCATCCTTGACGCCCAAGCGGCGAAAAACCGTTTGGTGCTAGTGGTTACCCGGAACAACGTGGCCTAATGCCGCTTCGCGCCGGCCATACTTCCTGCCGCGATCACCCTTCGCCGGATCCGACGTCCAGCTTGGACCATTTCTTGCCGCTCAGCTTCTTCAGCCCTTCGGCGGTCACCATGCCGTTGTCCTTGAAGGTCAATGACTGCAGGTTGGGCATCGCCAGCAGGCGGTCCACCGCGGCATCGGTAACGCCGGTCGTTCGGATGGACAACTCTTTCAGATTTTCCAAACCGGCGATAACCTCGACCGTGGCATCGGTCATCTGCGGCACGGTCCAGATGTCCAGAATCTCCAGCGACTGGAGCGCTGCGAGATTCTGGAGGCCGTGATCGCTGACGGAATCAAGTTCGTGCAGGTACAGCCGCTTCAGTTGCGGAAGGTCCGCAAAAACGGCCATCGCCTGGTCGTCGACCATCGGCAGATCGCGAAGCGTGAGCCGGGTCAACTTCATGCCCGCCAAGGCAAGCACGCCTTCGGAGCCGAAGCTTTGGCAGCGGAAGATCTCCAGTTGCGTCAGATTTTCGAGTTGCGCGAGGTGTGGTCCCGATTGGCCGGTGATGGCAAAGTCCTGGATCAGCAACGAATCGAGCGGTTTGCACTGGGCTAGGTATTCCATGCCGAAATCGCTGACAATCGTGCTGCGATGTTTCAAGGCGTTCAGTTTTGGCAGCGCGCCGACGATCTCCAGGGTCATGTCACCCGCTTCCATGTTGCCGCGCAGGTCCAGCGCCCGCAGGTTCTTCAAGTTCGCCAAACGGCTTGTGAGCGAATCGGTAAACTGGTTCTGAACGAGTGTCAATCGTTCGAGTTGGAAGATCTCGCAGATCACGCGCAGCACGCTGTTGGTCAAATTCGTATTGGACGAGAGATCGAGGTCTTTCAGTTTGGGAAACGACTTGGCGATCATCTCGACGGTCGGATCGTTGATGACCGAATTGGTCAGGGCCAGCGTCGTCAGGTTCTTCAAGCCGCTGAGACGGGCGGCCATTTCGTCGTTCATCGAGCGGAAGTTGAAGATTTGAAGCTTTTCGAGGTCCGTCAATTTCCCGAACAGAACGATATCTTCGGAGGACAGTGCCGAGCCGTCTTGGATGACGATCTCCGTCATGATATCGCCGGGCAGGAGCTTGTACTTGGCGCTTGCCCGCAGCCCATCCAACAACGTCTTGGCTGCCGCGACATCTTCCGCCTGGGCGGTCGCAACTCGAGACGACGTTGCGGGAGCGACGTTTTCGCCGGCCGTGCGTGCCCCGGCGGCGATTCCCCGCTCGTCCTTGGGCGCCGGGCAGCCGGTCAGACAAACCAAACTGATGATCCAACCCACGAGCGCAAAACGCTCCCATCGCGAACCGTTCATGATGACTCTTCACGCGGCTCGAATGGCCGCAACTAAAGGAATGGTAACTCGAACGTATCCTCTTCCGGCGAGAGGTTCACGCAGGGGGGCGTTGCGACCGAGCCAGTGCCGGCCGCAAGCCCGCGCTGCGTCGTGCTAAATCGCTTAGTCCAGCCGATAGCCTTCCGGATATTTCGGCTTGATCAGGTCGGCCACGCCCGGCGTCTTGATCGAGGCAAGATTCGTGACTTTCAGGTCCTTGGCGTCCCATTCGACCTTCTCGCCCCACTCGCCCATTTCGCCGCCTTCGCCACCGGTGGCCGCGGCCCACACGGCCAGGTTGCCCAGGAGGATCGTCTCGGTCAGCGGGCCGGCGCGATCGACAAAGTTCGAATGGCAGATCTTCGGATTGCCTTCGTGCTTGGCCCGGAACAACTCGTACATGTTGTTGATGTCGTTGTTGCCCTTGTTCTCGGCCTTTTCGTATTCGACCGCAACCTTCTCGACCCCCTTCAGCTCGTAGCGTCCACAGTAATCGTCGCTGCTGTAGAAGGCGCCCTTTTCGCCGACGATCAGCACGCCGCTGTCCGACACTTTGTCGATGCCCCACTTGCTGAACAATTCCTGCGGGGGCTTGTTGCCCCGGCGATCGTACCACCAGAAGGGAATCGCGGGCCGCTCGGACGTCTCGGGGAACTCGAACTTGATGATCGAGCTGGCCGGGAAGCTGTCGTAGTCGTGGCCGGTCGACTTGGCGATGACGGAGATCGGATCTCGCAGTCCGCAGGAAGCGAACGGAACGGTCAGCTGATGGCAAGCCATGTCGCCCAACGCCCCGCTGCCGAAATCCCACCAGCCGCGCCACTGGAAGCTGTGATACAGCCCGGGCCAGTATTCCCGATGCGGAGCAACGCCCAGCCAGTTCTTCCAATCGAGCCGCTCGAGAGCCCGTTCGATTTCCTTCTTCTTGCCTTCGATGATCCGGTCGGCGTCTTGGGGATTGTCTTTCTTGACCTGGGCGGCAAACTTGTCCAGATCCATGCGGCGCCCCGGGGCTTGAGCCCACACCGGGCGGTTCGACCAGGCGTAGACTTCCTTCAACGTGCCGAGCACGCCGGAGCGGAGTTGGGCGATCGCCTCGCGCGAGGAATCCAAGGCCGTGCCCTGATTTCCCATTTGCGTGCAGACGCCGGTTTCGGCGGCAACTTGGGCCAACAGGCGAGCCTCGAAAATGGTTCGCGTCAGCGGCTTCTGCGTATAGCAACTGATCCCCAAACGCATGGCTTGCAGCGTCGCGGGTGCGTGCATGTGATCCGGCGTGCTGATCGTCGCGACGTCGACGTTCTTGCCGTGCTTGTCCAGCAACTCGCGAAAATCCGTAAACTTCTCGGCATTCTTGAAGCCTTCGGCGTTTCCTTTGCTCTCGAGCGTGCCTCGATCGACATCGCAAATGGCAACGACGTTGCCGAATGCTGCGGCATTATTGGAATCGCTGCCGCCCTTGCCGCCGACGCCGATACAGGCGACGTTCAGCTTCTCGTTGGCCGACTGGCTCAACGCCTGCCGATTGCCGGCGGCAACCCAAAAGCCGACGCCCGCGGCCGTCGTGGTCTGCAAAAAATTCCGACGCGTGATTCGTGCCATAGGTGGGATCTCCTCAAAGGGGTTGACAGAATGGACAGAGCTTTAGGATATCAACAAGTCCGGTTCTTTCAATCGCATGAACCGATTCAGCCGATCTGATCTTCGTTGGTTGTACAATTCTTGCCTCCCTGACAAATGGCATAAACGGGTTAATTGCCGGGTCGCAAAATTGGTGCAGCGGATGCGTTTGCATAAACATATCGCATTCAGAAAAGCATCCGTGAAATGAACGTAAGGCTTTGGCAACTCATCGCTTCCGGCCTGAAGCGAAGCTCGGCGATCCGCCAAACGGGCAGATCGCCCCTTTTCGATGACTAGCCGGCGAGGCTACGATCTGCAACATGGCACACGACCTGAACCCGGCCCAAAAAAAAGCCGTCAACACGCTCTCCGGCCCTCTGCTTGTTTTGGCAGGCGCCGGCAGCGGCAAAACGCGCGTGGTGACGTTTCGGATCGCCAATTTAATTAAACATGGGATTCGCCCCGGCCGCATTCTGGCAGTGACCTTTACGAACAAAGCCGCCGCCGAGATGCAGGAACGGATTGGCAGCCTGATCGGAAAACGGCTCAAAGAACGGCCCTTCGTCTCGACATTTCATTCGCACTGCGTCAAGATCCTGCGGCGGCACATCCGCCGTTTAGGTTATCCCGAGAAGTTTGCGATTTGCGACCGGGGCGACCAGGAGAGCATCGCCCGTAGCGTATTGCGCGAAATCCGGGTGCCCAACGAATCGTTGCGGCCCGGCGACCTGATCCATCTCATCAGCGGCTGGAAATCCCATTCCATCTTGCCCGCCGATGCGGTCCGCCTGGCCCAAACCGATAAGGAACATCTGGCTTCGATGGCCTATCGCCGCTATCAGCGGACGCTCAAGAACAGCGGCGCGGTGGACTTTGACGACCTGCTGCTGTGTACCGAAGAATTGTTCACCAAGCACCAGGATGTCCTAAAAAACGAAGCCGGCCAATTCGATCACGTGCTGATTGACGAATACCAGGATACCAACGGCAGCCAGTATCGCATCGTCAAAGCGCTGGCGTCCGGACATCGCAATCTGTGCGTCGTCGGGGACGACGACCAATCGATTTACGGTTGGCGAGGTGCGGAGGTCGAGCACATCTTGCGATTCGCCCAGGATTGGCCGGATGCCACGGTGGTGCAATTGGAGGACAACTATCGCTCGACCGGCGAAATTCTGGAACTGGCCAATCGGCTGATCGCCTTCAATCGGGTCCGGCACCAGAAAGTGCTGCGGGCTTCGCGCGCCGGCGGTCTCAAGCCGCTGGTTCGGCAGCACGCCGATGAGAACGCCGAGGCTCAGGAGGTGGTGGACGAAATTCGCCGGCTGATCGAGCACGAGCATTGGGAACCCCGCGATTTTGCGATCCTGTTTCGCACCAACGAACAGCCGCGGGTGTTCGAAACCGAATTGCGCAAGCGAAAGCTGCCCTACGTGCTGTTGGGCGGGATGTCATTCTTCGATCGCAAGGAAGTCCGCGATATCGCGGCGTACCTCAAGATGCTGGCCCATCCTCAGGATGAAACCTCGCTGTTGCGGATCGTCAACACGCCGCCCCGCGGAATCGGCCAGAAAGCCGTCGAGTGGCTGATGCAAACCGCGGTCGCGGAAGGCCAGCCGGTCTGGAGCGTCATGCACCGCGGCGGTCTGCCGGATAACATGCGGCCCGCCGTCCAACGGTTCGTCGCGTTGGTCGAGGATTTTCAGCGCCGCTTCGAGCGAGGAACGCAGGTCGGCACGCTGCGCGAGTTGATCTCCGAGATCGGCTACGAAGCCGAGTTGCGCCGGTTGTACAACGACGAGAACGAATTTCAATCGCGTTGGGACGCCGTCCAGGAAGTGGTGAACGCGCTGGGATCCTACGAAGCGAAAACCAAGCGGCCGTCCCTGACCGGTTTCCTGGACGAACTTGTGCTGGGCGACCGCGATATGGACAACGACAAGGAAAAGCAGTTGCAGCGGAACGCGGTAGCTCTGATGACCCTGCACAGCGCCAAAGGGCTGGAGTTCCCCCAAGTCTATATGGTGGGCTTGGAAGAAGGCATCCTGCCGCACCATCGCAGCTTGGACAACGACGAAGCGGGCGTCGACGAAGAGCGGCGGTTGTGTTACGTGGGCGTGACCCGAGCCCGCGAGCGGCTGACGCTGTCCCTGCCGCTGACCCGCATGAAATGGGGCAAGCCCCGTGATACGATCCCCAGCCGCTTCCTGTACGAGATGACCGGCCGGGCGGAAAGCCCGCAAGCGATCGCGCGTCGCCAGCAAGCCATTCGTGAGGCGTCGGCGAGCCGCCGAAAGAAGACCGCCCGGCGATCGGCCTCGCAATCGTCCCCAACCTCCTCACCGAACGCCCCCGCCCGACGCCCCCCCAAGACTTGAACCACAACGGCCGGGTCGGATTTGGGGTCGGGCATTCAAAATTCAATTTTGGCCGATCGAGAGACCAACCATCGAGCCGAGCCGTGGTCGGCAAAAATTGAATTTTGAACGCCCGACCCCCTACGCCTTGAACCGCGACTGCCGGTCGCGCGCGAAATCGCGAAGCACGCGTCATTCGATGTCGGGGCCAGAGGCGTCTTGCGCGCCAGGCGCGGGCGGCGGCGCGGAGATGGCGGCGAAGATCTGGCTGCCGACGGGAGGACATCCCGGAACAAAAATGCCTCGCTCGCGATGGTCCGTCGTACAGTTGCCGATCAGCAGCGTTCCGTCGGGCAGATCCGCGTGGCCTTTGCCAATCGCGACTTGGATCATTGTCTGGGACGGGAAGTAATCGAAGATCTGGTCTCGATAGCGGTTCAGGAACAGCAACAGGGTCGACTGGCAAGCGCTGCACGAGCCGCAATCCAGGACGTTGATGTTGGGAAATTCGATCGTCAAGTTCTCCGGCGGCGGGGCGAACGGCAAGGCGAAGTCGCGCCAGCGGTCCGGCGCCACGGCCAGTCGATTGGGATCGATGACGCCATAGCCGCGTTGGGCGCCCAGCCGCAGGTGCGGAACGGCCTCGGCGGTGGTCCCCATCAGTTGGCAGGACACGGAATCCGCGGCAAACGCATCGGTACTCACGACGACGACATCCAGCGGTTTGGGCTGTCCCGCGCTGGGGCCCAGGCCTTCCATTCCAACGGTGCCATCGACGATGGACCAGTGCGGCCGGAGTACGGAAGCCAGATCGGCAATGGCGACGTCCAGCGGCTTGATATTACTCTCCGCGACCGGCGGCAACATGTGCAACTCGACTTTGCTCCGCCGCCACAGACAGCCTTTCATGTTCTTGACCGCCAAGCTGACGCCGGTATGCATGTGCATCTTCATGACGGGCAGCGAGACGACGAAGTCGAATTCCAGCACCTCGGCGCACACACGGAGCGATTGGATCACTTGTCCTTCGGGCACCGGCAGTTCCACGAAACGCCGCCGGTCCATGTCGATCAAGGGGCAATCGCGCGCCGCCGCGATCGCCGCGATTCCCGCGCTCGCAAAAGCTTCCGTAACCTTGACACCCACGATGGGGCTTTCTCCCACAGCCACCTCGGCTCCCGCCTCGCGAAAAGCGTCGATCGCCGCCGCGACGACTTCCGAATGCGTGACGATCCCGGAACCCGCCGACGCCACGCGGCCGACATTTGGCTTCAGCAGGACACGGCGCCCGTGAACGGGCGAAAGGTCCACGGGCTCCAAGGCTCTGCGGGTGTTGCCGTACGGACCGCCGCCGTGGGCCACGTGCACCACGGGTCTTGCCGACAACGAAATAGGCGGATGGCTCACGAACATCGAAGAAAACTGCCGGTGGAGAAAAGGTGCTTCGTGCACACGGTACGCCGTCGCGGCGGCGGCCCAGGCACCGCGATTCGGATCCGAGTCGTTCAAACGATTTCCTCTTTCACCGGATCCCAACGCACCAGGCGCTGTTGCTGCTGGGAGACCAGGGACATAAGAAACGTGGCCGTCTCAATGAACGCTTCGTCGGTCGAGCATTTGGGGATACCGCGGCTCTGAATGCAGTTCACCCAGTCCTCCATGTGATCGGGTTGCCTGGGAGTCTTCCGCCAGTCGTAGCCCTTGGGCAGGTCCGTCCGGGTGTTGTGGTCCTCGGGCAAAACTTCGAAACGAGTCACGTCGTGGGCGATGCCGTCGAAGCGCAGGGTGCCGTCTCGACCGCAGATTTCCACGGGTTGTTTCGCCTGGCCCGTATTCATGCTCCCGGCGAAGGTGACGGTCCGGCCGAGCTTCTCGAACTCGTATGTTGCGACCCACGTGTCCGGCACCTCGCGATCGTCCCGCAGTTGCGAGAGCAGGCCCCGGCAACTGCAGGTGTCCGGGATGCCGTGCCCGAGGAGATATTGCACGAAGTCCATTTCGTGCGAGAGGAGGTCTCCAGCATACCCGGTGCCATAGGCCCAATAACATCGCCAGTGCCAGAAGTGGCGTTCGTTCCAGGGGATCTTGGGGGCCGGCCCCGACCAGAGGTCCCAATTCACTTCCTTCGCGACCTGCGCCGGGTCCGGTCGCTCCCACTGATCGTAGTAGCCATACCAGCGCCAATTAGGATGCCCGGGCTCGGTTGACTTGAAGCGGCCTGTGCGCACCAGCGTGATGGGGCCGAGGATGTCTTGGGCGATCAGTTCCTTCGCCTGAAGGGCGCACGTGGCCTGCCGCGCCTGGTGTCCCAACTGGAACACAACCCCGCTCTTCTTGAGCGCGTCGCGCATCAGCTTGGCCTCTGCCAAAGTCCGCGAGAAGCCCTTTTCGCAGTAAATGTGTTTGCCCGCTTTCGCGGCGTCAAGCACCATTTGGCAATGCCAATGGTCCGGCGTTCCGATCACGACGGCATCGACGTTCGGGTCGGCCAGCAGTTCCCGGTAGTCGACGTAGGCTTTCACGGCCGGGTTGCGGCTCCGCTCGATGCCTTTCTGCCGATGCGGTCCGTAAACGTCGCAAACGGCCGTTACCTTAATGTTGGGAACATGGACGATCGCCTTGAGCAGGTCGCCCCCGCGGGTCCCCAGCCCGATACAACCGATTCCAATCGTCGTGCCGGGGGACGGAGCGGAGAGTACCGCCGGAGCGAAGGTGGAGACGGCCGCCACCGCGGTCGCTGCCTGAGCGGTGGTGCCGAGAAACCGTCGGCGGTTCAAGCGGCGGGTGTCTTTCACGGGCTTGGGCTTTCTGGCTGAAAAAGGTTCGGCTGAGAGAGAACGCGATTTCCGCGGGCAGGATTGAGCCTAGCCGGGGAAGTCTGGTGAGACAAGGGGGCGAGGGGAGAGAAGGCGGCCCTGCAACGTCATCCCTACTCATAACGCTCGAACGAACTCGCCCCGTGTCCGAAATTGCTGGACGGCCGCTCAAAAAATGTGTTCCGATTGGAGGCGGAGATGGTTACTGCTTGCCGCCATAAGCCCCACTCAGGATAAGCAGGTGCGGCAATTGACCTCGTTCAATGGCTGTTGTCAAGGCCGGACGCATCGCGTGATAGAGATTTCCGGTGTAGCGCTTCCACGCTGGCATTAAAGAAGATGTCTGCAGATTGGCTTTCTTGCCCACGTTGCGCCGAGCTTCGACCAACCGCTGCGATAGCTCGGCCGAAAGGTCATTGGTGATTGAGCCTCCTGTTCCGTGCTCCGCCTTTGGAGCTTCAACCGACGAAGTGCCGCTTGACGACCGATGGTACGTTTCCGCAGTTGGTTCAACGCAGGCTGATCCACTTGACAACTGACGAGGAGAGCCTGGCCCGACTGAACGATTCACCACTCTTGTGCGAAGGCTACATCAAAGATGTCCAAATCGATCCCGTCGACGAGCGATAGTATTGGAGACGGCGGAATCGGCAGACAGCTATCGTCTCGTTGCAGACTTTGTTAGATTTAGAATGGTTCTGGTTCCATTCAAGGCATATCGATCAACCGATGACCGAGTTCAGCGACTACGTGAAGACGGCGATGACGGGGCCGATTGCTTTGACCCTCACACCACGCAGGCTATCAGTCCGCGTCCAGCAACAGGATTGGGAAATGCGAGCAAGATATGAGTTTCCACACCGAAGCCACGTTTGGGACGGTGCTTATCGACAGTCTGTTAACCGATGGGTATGAGGTGTTGCCGAATCGCTTCTTGGACCGTGAGCGGGCGATCTTTCCGGACGTCGTGATCGCGTTCATTCGGGCGACGCAGGACTTCGTTACGATCTCGATGATGTCCGGATTTGCGGCTGTAACCCCGACGACGTCCATGCCATGTTGTTCGTGCCGCAAAACTTCTCGGATCATCACCATGACGTACGGTTTAATGGCGTGTGGGATCTTGATGGCCTTGACCGGGGAGACTCCCGCAAGCGAGCGCAGCTTGGTCCCCGACGCCGCGAGTTCCGTGCCGGACTACTTCTGCACATGGAATGTCCAAGGCTTCTGTTGCAGCTACATAAATGCCAGCGATCAGGCGGACATGATGGTCGAGGCCAACCTGTCCGGCACGGGTCCCAACCAGAACTGGCTGAGCTTCTATCCGAAGATACGAGGTGATGTGAGCTTCCTGCTGGATGACGCCTTCGATTTTCCGTTGAGCGGCGGGCACAACCACCCGATGCGCGGCAACGTCGAACTTCACCCGGACCGCTTTCCTTCGTATCAGGAGGGAAATCCGGCGGAGGGATTGAAGCAGTTGAGCGACGTTGTCAAAGCCCGTGGCTGGCGGGACCTGGGCCTGTGGATCTGCAATTCCCGCCCGAACGTGGAGGAACTGCCGATCGACAGCAACACCTACTGGTGCCAGCGGTTGGCGTGGTCCCAGCAGGCGGGCATCGGCAACTGGAAGGTCGACTGGGGCATCGGGCTGCCCGACAAACCGTTGTGGAAGTTCAAGGTCACGCCCGAGACGCGCCGCGCGGCGCCGCACGTGTGGATCGAGTTCGGCACCCAGGGGGATGTCTACCGCACGTACGACGTGCATCCGTACAATTCCATTCCGGAAACGATCCGCCGTATCGCAGCGTTTCTGGAAAAGGAGGATCCCAACGACCACCGTCTAATCAATTGCGAGGACGAGGTGTACATCGGGGCCGCGCTGGCCAGCACCTACGGCATCATGCGTCATCCATTTGCGGGCAATATGCCCAATGGCAAGCCGGACAGGTTCTTTATCGCGGATTTTCGCGACATCAAACGTTGCATGGACGAGGTGGTCCGCGCCGTCCGCTGGCACCGCATCGCCCAGCCCACGCCCAAAGGCGGCGAATACTTGATCGACAGCCATACGCTGAGCGACTTCAAGAGCAAGCCCGCCCCGGCCCGTATCACCCGCGGCGGCCTGTCGTTGCCGACGGTGACTTTGCCTGACGGCGGCGAACCGCCCTACGTGCTGGCTGCACGGCACCTGGACGGCGAGATCGGGGTGGCAACCATTCCTCGCAATTTCGACGTCGACGGCCGCCGCACGCTAACCTTTCCCTTGGCGCATGTCGTGCTGGACGTCGGCCAACTCGATCGGCCAGTGGGGATATTTGGAAAGTATTGCAGCCTGACGTTGGTTTCTACAAGCAATCTGGCCGGCCAGCGCATCGTGGCGCAGGACCTCGCCGGCGACATGCCCGTCGACATTACGGCCGACGTTCGCGTTGACGGCGGCCGGCTCATCATCCCCGGCGACGTGATCCATCGCGTTGGCCGGATGGCCGCCACACCGGGCGACATCTCGGATCCCGCCCTGGTGCTGGTGGTCGAGGGACTGACGAACTCGGTTCCTAAAAAGCCCATGAAGCCAGGCATGTTCGTGACGTCGTCCGCTACGCCCGCCATTCCCGTTTCGACCACAGCTCTGACGGAAAAGGAGTCTGGCGGCGAGACGGCTCGTTCGCCGGACGGTCGGATTGCAGTGACAGTTAGACTAAAAGAAGGCCGACCGTATTGGCAGGTAATGTGTGATGGAGACAAGGTAATGGAGAATGGGCTGCTCGGCGTCGAGACCGCCCCCGACAACTTCAGCGGCAGCTACGCACTGGCCGGGACCGAGACGGCCTCGGGCGACTCGACCTGGAAAGCCGTTTGGGGCGAGTTGAGCGAAGTACACGATCGCTACAACGAGCTGACCGTCAAGCTGCAGGAGACGACCGGCAGCCGCCGCATCTTCCACGTGATCGTCCGCGCTTACAACGAAGGCGTGGGACTGCGTTACCATTTTCCCGCACAGCCGCATCTGCCGCAGATCACGATCAAGAAGCGGCTCACGGAGTATCGCTTCCCAGCCAACCACACCATCTATCAATGCCGGAACTACGAATACGGCACGGTCAAGATCGATTCCATGTCGCGCAGTGAAGGCGCCGTGACTGTGGATCTCGGCGATGGCAGCTTCGCCGCGCTGACCGATGCCGATCGAACGAGTTTTCCCGTCACCTTCTGGCACAATGCGAAGGACAGACCACACACGATTCTCGGTCGGCTGCATTCGGACGCCGTCGGCGAACCGCCGTTCAGCACGTCCTGGGAAGTGCTGATTCTCGGCGCATCGGCCGGCAAGCTTTGCGAAAACCGTTACCTCGTGGAAAATCTGAACCCGCCCTGCGCGATTGAGGACACGTCTTGGATTCGGCCCGGAAACAAGGCCATCTGCCAGGTGCGTAATACGCGGATGGTCACCAGCGAGCTGAAGAAGCTGGCCGATTTCGCCTCGGCCCACGGGATCGATTACCTGGAGATCGACCACTCCTGGTGTGGGGCCGAGACCAAGTGGGCGCCGCAAGAGATTGAGTTCTTCGAGAAGAACAAATCCAAGTTCTGGGACGACAAGCCCGAGTGGCGCAGGAACGTGGGTGGCAATCTCTTTGCGCCGGCCGCGGGCTGGGTGCCCTTCCGTCCGAAAGCCGATTCGGGCGGCAACTTCGTCGACCTCGACATCCAGGAACTGGTCGCCCACGCGAACCGCCTGAACCCCAAGGTCGGCATCTGTGTCTACGTGCGCGGCGAAGTGCTCAAGGAGTTCGGCGGCGAGCACGCGATCGAGGATGTCTTCGCCACGTACCAGACATGGGGCCTGGCGGGAGTCAAGCCGGGCTTCGTGCCATCCTCGTCACAGCAGAACGAGCGGACGATCGCCTACTTGGTCAAGAAGGCGGCGGAGCACAAGCTGATCGCCTGTATCCACGACGCGTATCTGCCCAGCGGCCTGTCGAGGACGTATCCGAACCTGGTGAACGTCGAAGGGCTGGCAGGCGAGGAAGCCGAACATTCGATCGCCCCCGAGATGAAAAGCCGCCACGACGTCATGCTCCCCTTCACTCGCGGGCTGATGGGACCATTCGACTACACGCCCGAAATCTATAAGAAGGACTCCATCAAAACGCACTGTCACCAGGTGGCGATGCTGGGCGTCTATCATGGGCGCGTGTCGATCCGCGGCGGCATGCAGCAGTGGTCGCCCGGCGGCGCGGGCGGAGGCGAGATCGAGTTCCTGAAAAAGCTGCCGGGCCTGTTCGACGAGAAGCGGGTCTTTACCCAACTGGGCGATTACGTCACCGTAGCCCGGCGGCGCGGTGTCAACTGGTACATCGCCAGCATGTCCGGCCCACACGCCGCCGCTTATCCATACCCGCTGAACTTCCTCGCCCCCGGCCAGACCTACCGGGCCAGTATCTACAGCGACACGCCCGGCGGCCGCAAGGCGACTCACACGCAACAGCAAGTAACCGCGCAAACGATCATCCCCATCTTGATGGAGCCGAACGGTAGCCACTTGATGGTCATTGAGCCAGCCCAACCATGAGTGAGAATGAACACGTGAGCGTCTCGAAAACGAGTTCCCCGAGCGGCCCACTACGAACTCAGCCCGGACTACAAGGCGTTGTTCGACAAGGTGCTCGACTACGCCCGCGAAACAGTTGCCGCCGATTCGGGCGGCGTGATTCGCCACCCACACCGGCCAGCCCTACCCAACCCGCCTCGATCCCCGCCCGCCGGTCCTCGTGTCGCCCACCCGCCGAGAAACCCGTAGAATAGACTCTGTTCAGTCACGGCGAGTCACGTTAGGAGCAAGTTCATGCGATTTACACGAATTACCGCAAATCCGAATCAGATGGGCGGAGTCCCCTGTGTTCGTGGCATGCGTATTCCGGTGGCCACGGTGGTGGGTATGGTCGCCGACGGCATGACCACGACCGAGATCTTGGAGGCGTATCCCGATTTGGAGCCTGAAGATGTTCAAGAGGCGCTCAACTTCGCGGCGGAGGCCGTGCGAGAACGGGAATTGCCGCTGGTGTCGGTGGGATGAACTTCCTCGTCGATAACGCGTTGTCGCCCGTGGTTGCAGAATCTCTGCGACAAGCCGGACACGATGCCGTCCATGTGCGCGACTACGGAATGCAAGCGGCGGAGGACATCGAGATCTTTCAGCGCGCCGCGACCGAGCACCGCATCGTCGTCACCGCCGACACCGATTTCGGAACACTCTTGGCCCTGCACGAAGAAAAGGAACCGTCGGTCGTTCTGCTTCGCGGCGCCGTGCCGCGCGAGCCAAGGCGGCAAGCACAATTCCTCCTCGCCAACTTGGCCTCCGTCGAGGATGCGCTGAAGGAAGGCGCGCTGGTTGTTATGGACCCGCGCCGCATCCGAGTTCGCACGTTGCCGATCCAGGAGCCACTGAAGTGAGTAAACAACGCCCGCCAAGACTGCTCGACTTGGTCGCGGTCACCAATTGCGCCGACGACTCGGAGGTTGCTGTGGACGTTAGCGTCTAGAAAACGAGTTCTCCGAGGGCGTCGATCTCCGTGACCCGCGAGGCGTCGCTCCAGAGCATGTACTGGCCGATCCTGTTTCTGGCGGCGTTGAAACGCCAGGTTTCTCCGGCAGCCGGCGGCGGCGCATCGAAGTCGGAAAACGGAATCTTGAACCACGCCGTCCAGACTCTCGTTGGCAAAGAATAGGGGCCCTTTTCTCCGCTGGTCTGGAAGTCAAACTGCCACTTGCCGTTCCATTTCACATCCTCGATCATACGGTTCCGCTGGTCCAGCGTGACGACCGAATCGTAGCGCGAGCCGGCGACCGGGTTGACGGCCAGCCGGTAGACCTTTCCACCCGAACCCGGCGGCATGACTCCTAACTCGACATATTCCTGCGTGAAGATGTTCCCATCGGGTTCCTTCTCGTACATGTCCTCCGGGTGCTGCGACGGGTGCAGGCTTTCCACACGCACATAGAGAGCATCCTGGTCGCGAAGGATTCTCATGCTGGTCCTCACGTTGTTGAACGGCATGCCGCCGCGGTCCTTGAAGAACAATTCGGACGCGTCGCCCCACGCCGGCGCGTCGATCGCCGGTGGGGCGTCCACCGCGGCAACCTTCAACTGGTGCTTGTCCGTGAGAATCCCGGCGCGGATCGCCCGCGTGTCCCAGTTCAGGCACGTCTTGTTCCACTGCTGCTGGTACCCTTCGTTCTCCAGCGCCGCATGAGTATAGAAATGGCCGTTGAACGGACGCATTTCGGGCCAGTCACTCAGCGGCTGAAAGGTGCTCCGGCCCGTGCCTCCGGCAAGCCTTTCGAGATCCGCGTGCCAATTATCGAGCGCGTCGACCAGCGGATCCAGATTGGCCTGTGAGGGATTCATGGTCCAGGCGTTCTGCAGAAAGAAGATCCGCGCCATCTTCCGGATGTAGTCGAACTCGATCCGGATCAGACGCAGCCTCGCCTTAACGTCGGGCTCCTTCGCCGCCCGTTCGGCCGCAGTCAGCAGCGCATCCGCATCCGCGCAGTATTCCGGCGGGTACATGCTCATCACGTGCCACTTGCTGTCGTGGTAACGGGAACGGGAATACTTGCGGCTCCAGGCGGGCATGAACACGCCGAAGAAGTCGGAATAGATGGCGATCTGCATGTGCAGGAGGTCGAAGAACTGCGTCATTTGCGGCGCCGTGTTGCCGAACGCGGCCGTGCAGAACTCGTCGTGGATAGCCTTCCAATCGGCCGCCGGATCGTCCAGCATGCGGCCGTAGACGTAGTAGGCCGGCGCCTGTATCCCGCGCACATAACCGATCGCCCCGTCCCGCATCGACCACTTTACGTTGTTTCGCGCCATGGCCTGCACGACCTCGGCCATGTGCTCGGGCGTCCGTTCGGGAAGATACGGCCCGGCCTGGCCGAACCCGGTGAAGGTCTCCTCGAAGCCGCAAATCCCCGCGGGAAACTCCACGCCTTTGAGTCGGTCGAAGTCGAACTGCGAGGCGAACTGGATCTGGACAATCACGTTCTCGGGGAAGGCCTTGATCACGTCGGCCGAGACGGGCGTGTCCTGATAATTGAGCAGGACGATCCTCGCCTCCGGAAATTTCTCGCGGATGCGCTCCGTGATGCGGAACACGGCCTGCCAGAGCTTGCCCGATCGGCCCCGGGCGTAAATCTGGTCCCAAGCTTCAGCCTTGATGCCGAACAGCCTGTTGCACTCGTCGCAGTTGCATTGGCACAGTCGAAAGCCGTCCATGGTATTGATCGAGATCGTCTTTTCGCCGGCGGCGATCAGCTTCTCGGCCTGCTGGTAGACGAGGTCCTGTGCGCCCTGGTTGGTTACGCAATAGGGCACGTAGTGGTCGAAGCCCCACTTCAACTCGCAGGAACGTTTTCCTTCCTTGGTGAGCGCAAAGTATTCCGGGTGGCTCTGGGTGTACTGGGCCGTCGGGATGACCTGGTACCAGACCACTTCGGACCCTTGCACGTTGCTCAGGCGCGGAAAGAAATTCATGGCGATGTTGTAGAAGGTCTCGTACGAGTGGTCGTAACTGGCCCGCAACAGCGGCGTCTTCTTGACGTCGATCGCGTCCGGCACGGCGATCTTCTCCAGCGGAAGAAACGCGATGCTCCGCGGATCGATCTTCAGCGAGCCGTCGGCGTTGAAGGCGCCCCGTGCGTCGCTCCGCGGAGCGTACAGGCTCTGATCCATGTTCATGAACAGGAAACGCACGCCGGCATATTCGCGGAGGAAGTCGCAGACGCCCTTGACCGTTCCCAGCAGCGCCAGCGGAGTCTTCGAGCCGCGGACGGTATAGACCGGGTCCTGCTTGTCGTTCCCGGCGATGATCAGGTCCCGGCCGACGGCCTTGATGTGGTACGTCCAGTCGTCGTACGTTTCGACCGTGAGGCCGTTCTTCTTGGCGAATGCGGTCGCGCCGAGGTAGATACCGGGCTTGCCGGGCGATGCCGCATCTTCCTTGACGACCTCGATCTGGAATCCGTTTTTCTCGAACGTCGCCTGCATCAGCTTCGCGGAGATGGCCAGCCAGTGGTCGACGATTTCTCCGGCGCTCTTGGCGGGGATGACGATCCGGTAATCGGTATTTCCCTTTTCGGCGATGACGAGATCGGCGGCGCAGGCCGTGGCCGAGGTTGTCGCTGCCAGGCCGAAGAGCAGAAGCTGTTTCAACATGTCGGCACCTGCCATCGTTCCAGACCAACCACGATCACCAACAGCGCGATTCTGATTGCTTTCATGGGTCATCTCCAGACAGTTGGGGGCGAACGCTGACATGAGTTCAACCATCGCAGCACGGGCTGTCAAGATGGGGCGCCTTCGAGTGTTGTCATGCGCCTTAGAAATGTCCCCTTACGGCGCCAATAGTCTACCACTTCCATCGCTACCGGCGCAACTCGCGCAAGCGGAGTCCTCGGCGAGTGCGTAGGGCGAACCAAGCGTCCGTTGCGTGTCGGTCGGGTGGGCGTCGGCGCGTTTCTTCCGCTTGTACCGCCACGACGACCTTGCTAGAATTGGCTTATCTGAGCCCTGTGAGAAATGGCCGTGGCCAAGCATCACGCCAACAAAGAAGTCAGCAACGCGATCGCCTATGCTCTGTCCCGCGGCTGGCGGTTTGTAAAGGGTTCGGGCCATCGCTTCGGCACGCTGTTGTGCCCGCGAGCCGATCGCAGCGGTTGCCGTGTGGGCGTCGCCTCCACGCCGCAGAACCCGAGTCAACACGCCCGACGCATCCGTCACGACGTGGACCGCTGCACGCATCAGGAATAGGAGAATCCCCATGATCTGGCAATTCACCGTTCGTCTCAAGGACGTCGACGTGATGACCGACGATCTGATCGAGAACCTGTTTGCTGCCGGATGCACCGACGGCACGCCAGCGAGTTCCAATGGATCGGCCTGGATCGGCTTCGACCGCGAGGCCGACACCTTGGACGCCGCAATTCGCTCCGCCGTCAAAGACGTGCGCCATGCGGGCTGCACCGTGGAACGCGTCGAGATTGAACAGGACGAACTCCGTCAGTGGCAAACCGCATGACCCTGGCAGCGGGGTCCCTGCTACACGCACGCGTCTCGGAGATACGCGGCCACGTGGGTCGGTCTCTCCGAGACCGATATCGGCGTCTCGGAGATACGCCGCCACGTGTACCAGCGAAACGCCCTCGCACGTGTGCGGGCCCAACGCGAGCCGCTCTTGCCGCACGAGAATGGACTGGGCAAAAAAATGGGTGGCAAAAATTGAACAAGCGAGTGCCCCGAGGAGATTTTTTGCCCTCCATTTTTTGCCAAGATCTCTTACGCCTCCGCCTCATCCTCGCTCGCAGGGGCCCTTTGGCCGCTGAGCGGCCGCTTTTCGGGCCAGTCACTCAGCATGTGCAGGAGGTCGAAGAACTGCGTCATCCGCGGCGCCGTGTCGCCGAAACGCGAGCGTACAGAACTCGTGGTAGATGGCTGTCCCAGCCGCCGCGGGGTCGTCCAACATGTCTCCGTAGACGTCTTAAGTTGTCGCCGCTGGATCTCCCGCTTGCTCGAATCAGCCCAGTCGCGCCAGGGCATCGGCGAGGTGCGGGTAGATGCGCATCGCCAGCACGTCCAACGGCAGGGCCAGCCCGCGCAGCTTGTGCTCGTCCTTGATGCCGCTGGGCGGCTCCTCGTCGAGGGCTTCCAGCCTCCGGAACCATACGAGCTGAGTGGAAACCATCGAAATGGGACTTATCCCCTTTTTCACTGCAGCCTTTTTCAGCCACACTTCGATATTTTCGACCACTGCCGCTTCGGCGGCGCTTTCTGGCCATCACCAGTCATGCAGGTGCTCCTGTTTGGCCGCCGCGATGGCCATTGACAGCGCGCCCTTGACCGGCCGGGTGTTGCCTTCCAAGGCCAGCTCGCCGAACACCGCGTACCGGTCGAACAATTACGATTGCAGCTGGCCGCTTTGTGATTGAGTCCCATCTTCACACGAAGTACAATCGCGATCTACACTGGTACGAGGACGGTGGCAAATCAATTTGACGCCGGCAATCTTCCTTGGGAATAATGAATTCGTGAAAGGAGCGACAACGATGTCCAATGACGAATTAACACTACGATGTCCGGAGGACGGCTGTATCGGCTGGGTAAGCTTTGTGAAGCCTCGATCCGGCGATTCCTTTTTCGGGTGCGGCGAATGTGGCACTGTTTGGCGCACGCGAGATGAACTCAACGCCGCGATTGACGCGATCCTTGCGAAATGCGAGTATCGGCGGGCAAGCTATGTGCGAACGCAAGAAGGGTGGTCGGGAGCCTCCTTGGAGGATGAAGATCCCAATTACGAAGAATTGGTCGAAGAAGAACCTGTTGTCTGAGGATCCGTGCGATGGGAAGAAGCAGAAAACAAATGTCTGATTTCGAGAAGTGGTTGGAGGGACTCGGAGCGGCTTGGGAAATAAATCCACACGGCAGGCTGAAATGGCTTCAGGCGAGTAATCCTAGAGTTGGGGATGCCGAGTTGGGTTTCCTTGAGGGCCAGTCGGACTTGGAACAATTGGGGCTCGGGGGCTCGGAGCGGATAACAGACCGCGGTCTCGTGTACTTGGCGGCCCTGCCAGAATTGAAAGAATTGACTATTGAGGAGGCTCCGATATCCGATGCAGGGCTGGTTTACCTCAAGGAATTGACGAACCTGGTGTCCCTGAGCCTCTGCCGGACGAGCGTAACCGATTCCGGCCTGAAACACCTCAAGGGCCTGAAACGTCTTCAAAAGCTAGACCTCCGCCACACGAAGGTTGCGGATAAAGGACTGGTCCATCTGGTATCGCTGACGGAACACAAGTACCTCTTCTTGGACGAGACGCCGGTTTCCGACGCGGGAGTCAAGCATTTGGGCCGCCTTACGTCGTTGGAGAGGTTGCGTCTCGTAGGAACACAGATAACCGACAAAGGGCTTCCAGATCTGGTGGATCTAGCGAGATTGTCATACCTTGTGCTTGGTGGCACGCAGGTCACGGACGATGGTGCAGCCAAACTGCGTTCTGCACTGCCCAATTGCGAAATCAGCAACTAGAAGCCAGCAGTGAATCGTTGAGTCCGACCGACATGAAAAATCCACCGCCGACCCTCGTCGGCTGTAGTGTACCTGACGGCAACACCGGCGTTTGAGGCTCCTGGGTTGACCCCAGGGGAGTTTCACCTTCCATCCCAGAAGAGCCGACACAAGAACTTCCTTCTCGCCGCCGCCGGCGGCGGCGGAAAGGGTGGGATGTCGGCGGTCGCGTTTCTAGGCGGAAGGTGAAACTCCGCCGAGGTGAACTCGGTGGCCTCCGGCTGAACGGCAGACAACCGCCCATCTCGGCGGCTCCGTGTGTCAGGAGTTCTGTCACTTGAGAGTGGGTAATCTGCCCAGCCGGAAATACCCCTCCCGCAACTCGCCCGAACACTGGCTGTGGAGTTCGGTCGCTCCTAGAATTTGAGAGCTTCTCGCGAGCGCTTTTCATTACCGAAAACCGCAATTCTAATCATTGCCCCATTGGCAGGGACCAGGAGGATTCCGTATGTTTGCCACAAACGAACCGGTCGTCGGCTCGATCTGGGCGAGGCCGAGCGAATCCGTACTTGGAATCGGCTATGCCCTGCTGATCGGGGCCGAGCAAACCGGTGGGCTCTACGAACTGATGAACTTCGTGGTTCCGGGCGGCCACGGGCCTCCCCGGCACGTGCATCGGAACGAGGACGAGTGTTTCTACGTCGTCGACGGCGCAATTGACGTGACGGTTGACACACGAACCTGGCGCGCACGTAGGGCGGGAACTGTATCTCGCTGATTCGTCCTTCGCTTCCACCAGGTTCAACGCTTGCGGATCTGCAACGTGTCCAGGTCGATATCGACCCACAGGGCTGCGTCATGGTTGCCCTGCGGGATCTCGTGATAAACGAAGTTCGTCCGGCCCTGCATCGCAGCGGCGATCTTGCGCGCTTCCGCCACGGGAATCAACGAATCGTTCTCGCCGATCGTCAGGACCACCGGCATGGTCAGCCGATCGGTGTGGGCCAACACGGAGCGGGCCTGATACAGTTCCGGTCTTTCCTCCAGCGTGCCTCCATACGCCGCGAACACGGTTTGAGCGAGTTTCTGCAGCAGCGGGTTGTCGCTCTTGCGCGCGAAATCAAGTCGCGCCATGATATCGCACATGCCCAGGGCGATAACACCATGAACTTCGTCGGGGTGAAGCACCGCGTAAGCCATGGCGCTGGAAGCGCCGCCTGAGCCGCCTAATAACACGAATCGCTGGCAACCGAATTCGTTCCGGCAGTAACCCAGCAGGTCCGTCAGGTCCGCGGTCGCGGCGGGGCTCATGTACGATGTGCCTCGCAAGTTGACGGATAGCAGCGGATGGCGGCCGGCCTGAATGCGTGTCAACCAGAACGCCCGGACATCGTTTCGAGTGAAGATCTGGTCGGCGTAAGAAAACGAGCCGTGCAGATAGACAATCGTGCTCTTGCGGGCATCGCCGGGCAGGAAGAGCGCCCAGTCCTCCGCCGCGTCGAAGGCACTGGTGTAGGTAATCCTGAGCGTTCCCGTCGGATACTCGCTTCCGCGCGCGGGCACCGTCGACCTCACGGTCATGCGGGACTCCGCTCCGCGCGACGGCGCACCAAGGAGCAGGCCCCCGACGGTTGCTAGGACCGCGATCAGAATCTCATGCTTGAGAACCATACCCATGCTTCTTCTCCGACACAGCTCCGACACATCTCTATTTTTCCGTGACATGGACGTTCGTGATCGTGACGTCGCGGACGTTGTTCGGCCCCGACGCCACGGTCACCGCCTCGCCGGCCGCGCCGTGCCGCACGAGGTTCGTGAGGATCGAATCGGACAGGGAACCGCCGATCAGGATCGTGTGGGTCGACTTGCTGATGACGTTCTGGACGATGATCCGCGAAGTGTCGCCGAGCGGCGCCGCCCCGCCGCCGTAGCCGTGGTCGCCGATCTTCACGGCTGCGCGGCAGCGCACGTCCTCGGGCGAGGTGTCGAGCAGGCCGTCGAGCAGGATGTCGTGCAGCCGGGCTCCGGGCGTGTTGAGCAGGCGGACGATGTGGTGGCCACCGCGGCAGTAACCCTTGATATTCCGCAGGATGACGTGACGGATATCGTCCTGCCCCTGGCCGCGGGCCTGGCAGTCGCTGACCATCGTGGATGACACGGAGCCGGCTGGCCGGCCAGACCCGGGAATGGCGGTCAGCGCGATCAGGTCGTCGCCCGTGTAGCCGGTGATATTCTCGATCAGGATGTCGTGGCAGCCCAGGCGCAGGTCGATGCCATCCTGGTTGAGAATCGTCTGTCGGGTTCCGTCGATCGTCTTGAAGCCGCTGGAGGCGAAATCGAGGTCTCGCAGGGTGCCGTGGGCGCAGCGCTCGAGAGAGATCGCCCAACAGTGCGAATCGACGATCGACAGGTTCTCGATCCTGAAATCCTGGACGAACGCCAGCAGGATACCGATGTTGCGCCAGTCGCCAGTCTGGCTTTCGGCGGCGACGCCCGCGTCGGTCCCGTAGGTTCGCACGCCGATCGTCTTGCCACTGTCGCCGGTGGCTCGCGGACGATCGGCGCCTTCCAGCACGACCCGGCCGAGCCCGCGGATGTGGATGTTCCGCATCGGCTGGATCTCCGTGATTCCCAGCCCCCAGTTGGCGCTCCGCATGATATTGTCGCGGCACCGGTCGGAGAGCTTGATGCGGCAATGGTCCAGTTCCAGCGTCGTATCGCTGCGAAGGAGGATGGCCGAGTCGAGCACCCAGACATCGCGTTGCTGGCCGGTGGAGACGTTGATGCGCGGGATCACTACCCGGCACCCGGAGCCCGCGGCGGCTTCGATCGCCTGGTTGATCCGCTCCACGTCTGAACCTTGAAACTGATTGGGCGTGACGGCGAGCAACGGGGGCGAGTTGCTCTGTTCAGGCGGAGCCGCGAGCGCTGCCGAAAAGCCCGCGCAACAGACTGCCAACCGTAGGACGCCGTGATACCACTGCGGCCAGTTGACGAAGCGTTTCAAGGCCATGATTTCACCTCGGCGTCGGGAACGTCTCTTGGGGACCCCGCCTTCCCGCGGGCGTTTCTTTCTCCCCAGGGTTGAAGCGACTTGACGGTTAGCGTACCAAACTTGAGCGTCGCGTGAAACGATCTCCTTCCGTTTTTGTGTCCTTCCGTTTTTGGAAGGCATGAGTCGGTCGGCAGCAGCCGTCTCGCTCATGGCCGGAACGGAATATACCCTGCTGTTACAGGAACCATTGGCGTAGTATTCTGTCGTTGGTCGCCGCCCTCAGCGTCGCAACGTGTGGCGCCAGGTGCGCACCTGGCGCCGCTCGGGCGGGCGGCAAGTATCAGGGCTCTACTTGGGAGGTGCCGCGCATGGTGAATCGTAGAACGTTCATGAAAGCATTGGCGGCGGGCACCGCGGTTCTGGCGGCCACACCTCGGGTCAGCGCACAGCCACAACGAATCAAGGCGGGCGTCATCACCAATTCGGAGGGCGCCCATCTCGACGCGTATCTCTCGGCGTTGGCGGAGACGCCGGAGGTGGAGTCCGTAGTCCTGGCCGATCCCAGCGGCGAGGCGGTCTCGAGAGCCCGGAAGAGGCTGGGCGAAAAGCTGACCGCGACCTACGATTCCTGCCAGGCGCTGCTCGACCGGGAAAGACCCGTCATGACGCTGGTCTCGCTGGAAGCCGGCCTGGCACCGCCGGCAGTCGAAGCGGCCCTGAAGGCGGGCTGCCACGTGCTGGCGGAAAAGCCGGCCTGTGTGCGGATCGAGGATTTCGCCCGTCTCACGGCCTTGGCGGACGAGAAGCAACGCCACTTGATGCTGGCCTTGGCAAACCGCTTGAACCCCGAAGTGCGGGAAGCGAGGCGGCTGATCCAGGAAGGAAAGATCGGCAAAATCTACGGCCTGGAAATGCACATGATCGCCGATCAAACGCGGCTCACGCAGCCGGCGTATCAGGCCAGTTGGTATGCCCGGAAAGAGCGCGCGGGCGGCGGTCACCTGATCTGGCTGGGCATCCACTGGATCGATCTGGCGATGTTTCTCACGGGTTCCCGAATCACGGGTGTGAGCGGCTTTTGCGCGAACGTCGGAGGTCAGCCGCTGGACGTGGAAGACTCGGCCGCGTTGACGTTCCAGTTCGATAATGGAACTCTGGGGACACTGACGTCGGGGTACTATCTCGATCAAGGATATCACTCGCACATCAAGATCTGGGGCTCGCGGGGCTGGCTCCAGATCGGGAAACACGGCGGGGTGCCGCTCACCTGGTACAGCCGGGACGAGCCGAAACCGCACGTCCACCGGATCGAGAACCTGGAAGGACCCAGTGGGTATTCCCCGTGGGTGCGGGCTTGCGTGCGAGCGGCCGCCGGCTTGGATCCGCCGCCGCTCACCACGCGGGAGAGCCTGCGCGCGTTGGAAACGGTTTTCGCTGCTTACCGCGCGGCCGAGACGGGACTGCGGCAGACGTTGAAGTGAGGTGGATCTGTTTCGCTGAACCGTGGCGGCGAACCCGCCTGGCGACAACCCTGACCAAGGGACACGATCTCGGCTTGCAGGCGCTTTGACCGTCGGGCTCTCGAAACGAGGAGAACACCGTGAAAATCAGCAAGATCCAGCCGGTAGTAGCGCCGCCATGGCCGCCGGCGATGCGCGGAGCGAGGCGGACTATCCTTCGTTGCGCCCGGGGCTACTCTCCCTTCACCCGCATCAAGTCCCGAATCACCACTCCCATCAGTTTCGGCCGCTCGGGCCAGTCCAATCAACGTGGCCACCGAGTGGAAGAACCTGGATGGCTTCCGCGACTGGCTGGTCCAGCGATTGACCGCTTCCTAGTGCCAAACGGTTTTTCGCCGCTTGGGCGTCAAGAATGAGTTGTCACACTAGCCCGACGCGCAAGCGAGGGAATCATGGCTCTTCCTCGCATGCGTGTTTTGAAGTTGCGCAATTTTCGAGTTCGTACGCCGTAGGCGTAATACACCACAGCCCAGGGTCGCGGTACTCCGCGCACCCTGGGTCACCTGGAACCAGGGGCCATCGTACCCTGAAGGGGTACCACACAACGTTGTATGTGCGACCCTTTCAGGGTCGGTGATCGCGGCGGTATCGACTACCCGGGGTGGCGCTCCGCGGCTGCGCCGCTGCGCTGACCCTGGGCTGTGGTGTATGACCGCTTCGCGGTCGGCGAAATGCGCAACTTCAAAACTCGCGCGTCGGGCTAGTGTGCCTTCTCAACGACACGGTCGGCCCAGTCAGGAACTACTTTGGAATGGAACAACTTATTCCTGTGCGGTCGCTAAGTGTGAACTCCGTGGGCAAATAGCGCAATCGCAGGTACTCCGGGCCTTGGGCATCCCGCGCATCGACTCCCGTTGCACGCCCAGATGATCAGCAGCATAATAGTGCTGCAAATGATCGGCGCAGGAACAACCGCCGTTCCTCGCCCCGCGACCGATACAACTTCAGCCCCGAGACCCCCTCATGACCCTCCTCACGCTGACCGCTTCCGAATGTGCGGGGCCCAATCACTGGCATTGGTCGCTGCACGAGGTCGACGCCGACGGCCGCCGCAACCGGTTGCTGGCGGAACACGATGTCCGGCTGGCCCCGGCGGACTGGCAGCATGCCGCCTGGCTGGACCTGCACCATTATGTCCGCCTGAACGCGGCCCCCGACCGGCGGCGCGATGAGGAACAACGGATCACGGCCGAGGTCGGCGCGTGGATCGGCGCCAACGTTTTTGGGCCGGTTGGGATCAAACTGGTCGAACTGGCCGACGACGAACCCGTGACGGTGTACGTGACGGTCGAAACCGACGCGGACAAGCCGGCCGGCGAGTCGCTGGACGAACACGTGCTATTCCGCCCGCTGGAATTGGCCACGGTCCAGGGCCGGCCCTTGTCGCTGCACGACGTCAGCCTGGTGTTCGACACCCGGCCGCTGGCCGCTCGGCCCGGCCGCCCCGCGGAGCCTGCGGCGGACAAGCTTCGCATGCTGTGCGTGTTCAGCCTGCCGTCCGGAGTCGGGGCCTTGAATCTGCGGCACGAACGCTATCAACTGCGGCGGCGGATACTGGACGTCACCCGCAGCCGCGGCCTGGACGTCGAACTGCGCGTGTTGCAGTACGGCGTGACGCGCAAGAAGCTGGGCGCGGTGATGATGGAAGCGCCCGGTTGGGACGTCGTCCATTTCTCCGGCCACGGGCTGGCGTCGCGGCTGATCCTGGAGAAAGACGACGGCTCGCGGGCCGACGTGGACACGGCCGATTTGGTCAAGCTGCTGCGTCCGACCCGCAAGCGGCTGAAATGGGTCACGCTGTCGGCCTGCTTGTCGGCGGCGGCCACCGCAGACGAAACGCTGCGCTGGATGGGCCTCGACCCGGCCCGCCTGCGGCAAACGGAGGACCCGGGCCGCGGCGACGACGACGCGGCCACGGCGGAGGACACGGCCAAGCGGCTGCCCGTGCTCGCCCGGACGGTGGCCGAGGAGTTGAACTGCGGCGTGCTGGCCATGCGGTTTCCGGTGGACGACGAGTTTGCCATCGAGTTGGCCCAGCAGGTTTACGGCGGGGTGTTCGAATCCGGCCAGCCGCTGCACCAGGCCCTGCGGTACGCGATGGCCGATTTGTGCGGCCCGCCGCAGACGGCCGCGCCGGCATTCGGCCTTGGCGGTCGCCACGCCCACGCTGTTCGGCCAGACGTTGTTGAGCCTGTCGCTGTGCCCGCGGCAGGCCCGCGCGGAACCGGACGCGAGCGACACGCCGCTGGCCCTGTTCCCGCCGGCGCACGAACGGCTGGTCGGCCGCGTGCGCGAATTGACGCGGGCCAGCCGGGCGCTGGCGCTGGACTCCGACGACAAAGGCGTGCTGTTTCACGGCCTGGCGGGCGGCGGCAAGACGGCGTGTGCGCTGGAAGTGGCCTGGCAACAGGAAGACGTGGGCCGGTTTCAGCGGTTCGTCTGGTTCAAGGCCCCGGACGCCGGCCAGGAGATCACCACCGCGCTGACCAACCTGGCCCACGCCCTGGAACGGCAACTGGGCCCGCGCGTGGCGATGCTGGACAAGCTCGACCGCCGCGACGAACTGCTCGCCTTCCTGCCGCGCCTGGCCGACGTGCTGCGCAAGAACAGCGTGCTGATCGTGATCGACAATCTGGAATCGCTGCTGCGCGAGACCTCTAAAGTAGCAGGCACACTCCGTGTGCCGGCCGCCGACGCGGTCGGGGGAGCTGACGGCACACGGAGTGTGCCTGCTACCTTGAACCGCTGGCGGGACGAACGCTGGGGCGACGTGATCGACGCGTTGTTGTCGCACGACGGGCCGAGCCGGCTGGTGCTGACCTCGCGGCTGGCGGTGCCGGTCGGGCAGAGCGAGTTTGCCCGGTCGCTGGATCCGCAGCGGCAAGCGAAGCTGGCCGGACGGCTGCTGACCCTGCCCGTGCATGCGCTCAGCCTGGACGAAACCGCGCTGCTGGCGCGGCAATTGCCCGGCCTGCGGGCCTTGTTGGAAGGCGATCGCGCGGCCGACGGGTTCCAGCGCGAAGCGCACCGGCAACTGGTCTGCCGCATGTTGCGGCGGGTGCGACCCCAAAGAATGGCGATGTCTGGCGACGGTTAATCGGTTCAAGGTCCAGGGGTTACGCTTTTCGAGGGCGGTTTGGAGTTGGAGGTTTCAACTGGTGGAAGGGTTAGGTCCGCCGCCTCCCAGTTCCAGTCCAGTCGATTATCACGAGCCATGCTCGCGCTC
>Ga0351863_10001_pt1 | contig 160430 bp, 131 predicted proteins | sample TotcelHFGM3001L8_FD_206777 | JGI IMG/M metagenome (GOLD analysis project Ga0351863, IMG submission 206777) | Enriched cells from coal bed in the Powder River Basin, Montana, United States - Total cells FGM rep2 HSBNCT.FGM.300.1.L8 ... | reverse complement strand
TCGCGGCGGGTGGAACACTCGGCGAGCCCCGCTGGCTCGCACTTCGACTCCAGGAAAACCATACCTTTTGCCTCTTTCATAGAATCAGACCTGTGCGCGCAAGGGACCAACGGCGGTGACTCAGCGACACGGCGCCGGCAGGCGGTATTTACGCGCCCGCGAGAAAACTCGTCCTTTTGGACCGCGAGGTATTGCATCGGCCCATCGGCAAGGCTAACTTACGGGGGCTGGAGTAGAACGGCGGCTGTCCCAGAAACCCGCTTGCGCGACGGCTTCTCGACACTTTGAATAAGGAATCGGGCAATGAAACCCAAGGTCTTTCTCTCTTACACTTGGGAAGGGGAATCGCACAGACACTGGGTGCAACAACTAGCGGAACGCCTTTCCAATGACGGTGTGGATGTCATCCTTGATCAATGGCATGCCGTGCCAGGTGATATACTGCCTCACTTCATGGAAAAGAGCGTGCGCGAAGCTGACTTCGTTCTAATCATCTGCACTCCCAAATACAAATCAAAATCCGACTTTCGCGTTGGGGGCGTCGGGTACGAGGGGGACATTATGACAGGTGAGATTCTCGCGCACACCCGACGCAACAAATTCATTCCGATTCTGCGTGTGAGCAATTGGCGAGATGCAGCGCCCTCCTGGCTTTTGGGATCATATTACATTGACTTGAGTGGAACTGAGTTTCCCGAAAAGGCTTACAAAGAGTTACTTCAAACCCTTTTGGGAAAACTCGCATTTCCGCCCAACGCTGGAAGCAAACTTACAATTCACGGTGATATCAACAGACGCTTGTTGAACCAATTGGACGTAACAGATAGAAATGGAACGACGTTTTCTCTTACTGGACGTCTGCTCACAAAACTCCTCATTGAGGTGCTTGGCTTCCCCTCGCTGTTTGAAATCGCATCACGTGTCGAGATTGCGGCTGCAAAACTCGGCCAACGCTATCGAGATGTGAACTCTCCCTCTTCGCTTTGGAGCGCGGTTTTGGGGCGAGAACAACGATCAGAGAACACGCATTGGGATATGCGATCGCGATATCAAACAAGTAAACATGCCTCTCTTGGACCTGGATTTGCAGTAACGCTTCAACATGTTCAACTCACGCAGTTCATCAACCGAACTCCCGGGCGCCATTTCGTCCTCCCGCAGTGGTTTGCCCCCCGCGATATGGACGGTTCGCCTAACAGGCATTATGGCTCTGGTGACGTAAATACTCCCGACGTGGCCCTGCCGGCTGACATAATGCTCGTTGAGAATATCGCCGTCCGAAGAATGGGACTTGGCGACCTTCGCTTGGGATCTAGGAATCAACTTAGTCTACTAAATGCAGTGGATACCTGGAGCTTTGCTGGAGGCCGTGGTGCGGTTGACATATCAGAACAATATTCACCTGCAAGAATCTCGCCCCGCCAATTTGAATGTCCGCCTTGGGCAGGCCATTGCACGACAGCCCTAGGCTTTCCGGTGCTTGTTTCCCCGCTGGTTCTTGACTTGATACACCCGCTACTTGAGGAGTACGGCGCAGTTTACGTTTCTACCTTGACGGGGATCCTCTGTGGTCCGGAGGATTTCCCTGAGTTGAAGTGGTCGCCAGGGGTCCCTCGGGTTGCGCTTCTCGTGCTTGATCGGAAGAACATCGGTGAGGCTCGAAAGCCATGCATTCCGATTTTCTGTTCCGCTTGGACCGCAGGTGCGGCCTCGGATGGCAGAGTAGTCACTTACGGACATTGGCCCTTCCCTGTGGGGACCAAGCACTTTCGCGAATACATTCGGGGGGCAACAAGCATCATCGGTGAAGAATTTTCGAGGCGCGCGCTCACACCCGTTTTTGAGTTTGATGAGACGGTGAATTGGTTCGGCGATGACACCCCGATTGATCCGAAAGGAGTGTGGAGTGTTTACAGTTCACTCAACGAACGTTCGGATATCCTCACTGGCCTTTGGATGAACGAACAGGTCGAAATTCGGCAGGCATGTAACGAGGACTTGTTTTCCCCGCGAGCGAGCGGCCTTGCAGGGCCACTTACTTCTCGGCCACGGTCTATCAAGGAAGCATTTGAACGACTCGCCGACGCGAGATCGCTGGACCTGCTAAATGAGCATGATCGGGCACTTGAACAATGCAAACGTGTTATTAGCGAGGCGCCGGCGGTTAACTGGGCATGGATGCTAAGGAGCGTTGTAGAGTTTCGCGCGGGGAATTGCGAAGAAGCCGCGAAGTCGGCCTTCAAGTGTTTGGAACTGGCTGCAGACGTGGGACGAGTGCTACACCCTGTGCCGGATACTGCGATGATTCTTGCTGTGCTCTGGAACGAAATGATTGCCACCCCATCACATCCAGCTCGTTCTACCCGCATTTCACGGAAGCGGGTTGAAGACAACTCAATCAAGCTGCACATCTCATTACGAATGCTACGCTTCCTGATTTCAGAGGAATTTCCGCAGTGTGAATCCTGTCTATTACCACGCCTGCCTACATTATCGCGTATGCGCGACGTGCTTCGTGCGATTTCCGATGATGCCGTGGTTGGAATTGCAGAGCACGGCTTAGATGGAATCCTATTTATGACAAATGGCGGGGGTGCTATTTTGCGAAACGGGAACCAATGGAGCCGAGTGCCACTTTCCGGATCTGGCGAAATCCGATATTCAGCTCATGGAGCCTGTGCTGCCAGTGTTGATTGCACTTGGCTTGCGCTAGGACAAAATGGAGCGATTGAGATTCACGGAGAACATGTTAAGCACTACCCGGCGGAGGAACTTGCCGGTTCTTATTCGGTTGCACACAAGGTGACTAGGGACATAGCCGGAAGGACCTGGATTGCCTTTCGAGATTCCGGGATCGGTTTTTTCGAGGAGACCAAGTTTTATCGCATGCACAAGGGCAATGGTGTATTGCCCGTAGATCACATAGGGGCTATATATGTCGCGAGAGACGGTGCTATTTGGATAACTTGGGGCGACTTGAATGGTCCCCAGGGGGTTTCCGTTTTCCGTAGGGGCAAGTGGATGCACGTTCAACGTAAAATGGATGAGCAGTTCTATTCGCCTGAGCGTGATTTGATCTTCGAGCTTCCAGACACGTCGATTTGCATTGTAACCACCGAATTCGTCCACACACACCATGATGGCCGATGGCACGAGGACCGTATTCCCTACACAAAACACATGAAGGAATTGAATGCCAAGCTTCGAGGCTTGCGCCATCGCCAAGCATGGGGAGGCCGATGGAACGGGCCCATCCCGATTCCAGTCGCCGCAATGATTGGGAAATCAGGTCCTGTTCTTTTGGCGACGAGTTGCGGCCTTTTTGAAAGGGATTTGGGTGAAGGTTGCGACTGGAAAGAGTGGCATGGCCACAATGCAAGAGTGGATATCGCCGGGATAAACTGTGTTCTTCAGGGCGGTGAAGATGTAGTTTACGTTGGCACTGAGCGGGGCCTGTTCCGGATTGTTCTCGGTCAATGCGGGATTTTGAAGAGCGAAAACCTAGGCCCTGAAAGCGACCCAAACGTGACTGCAGTGGCGCTCATTGACGACGTGATCTGGGTAGGCACAGAAAATGGCTCTATTTACAGCTATAGCAACGAAGGATGGCGAGACTGGAGTGAACATTCATCAGTTTACGATTTTACTGATCGCGAGGGAGAGATCTTTCTCAATTTCACAGATAGCCGAGCACTGCCCTAGGTCGTGAAGCATCTTGGATGTCAAAGTTAGCAAGCATGGATCCGACCACCGCACAATCCCAGGGCGCCTTGCAGTCGTGCTGACGATCCCCAAACGCCTGCGACTCCGCACCCGCCGGACCAGATCACCGGGTGGTGCGTGGCCAGTTGTTGGGCCAGCTCTGCTCGTGCGCCTGGCCCCGCCTCCAGGCGGAACTCCGACGCCTGCTCGACCGGGAGGAGCGTGGCGGCCGGCATCATGGTCGCCATCCAGACGCATGCGGATTCGCACCGTCTACGCTACGTCGGTTTGACAGTGCGACGAAAGCTGCAAAAGGCCGACAAGCCGAACGTACCGAAAGGCCGTGGCGAGGGACACATGCCGAGAAACGACCGTGTTTTGGTACGCCAGCGCCGGCCACTTCGTGTGCCGGGGGACATGCGCACGGCGTTCGCTTTGCGCGCTGAGGTCACATCCACCCAAGCGTGGTAGCTGGAACTCGAGTGCCATCACAAGGACGAGTCGATCGGTCGCCATCGGCACCGCTCCAGAATCAAAATGACGACACTCCAATTAGAGCCTTGGGTCTGTCATCAGACCTGTGCGCATAAACAAGCCACCTTCCTGCCCCGTCAGAGCGCGGCCCCGCCGACAAAAGGAACGGGCGACCAGCCGCCGTCCCGTCCTGAACAGACGCGCATCACCGTCTCGAATTGACAGTTACCAGACAGGTTATCTGCAGATTCGATTTGTGGTTTAAGATTGGGACCCCAGGAATCAAGATTTCCCGCGAAATACGACGGTTCAGTCGCCCAACTGCGCAACCTCGGCCACGGGTCATCAATTCGACCGAATGGAGACAAGTCCCAAGTCAGAAGGCCAACTGCCCGATTGTAGGCTCCCCTCCCCACAAAGCGAGAACGGCCGTCTTCCCCCTTCTTCACAATCGCCAAGACGATCTGTATATTGGTCCGTGTGCCGCCGAGAACGACGGTGTTTCTAGTTGATTCCGGGTGACCTGAGTCAACGAAATGTCGTGGACCGGGACCTGGCTGAATCACGCGATATTCAGTTCTAGGTAGTATGTCGTGCTACATCCGCTCTTCCACGCCGAAAAACAGGTTGCTCGAAGGAATACGTAAGCAAAGGCAACAGACGAATCTACAGGTATGGTGGTTCTTCGAGCGCCTTTGCGACGCGTAGCGCAAAATAATTTGGAGGTTAGGCACTGTGACCGTCGAAATGCAAAGCAACGTACGGATGCTCCTTGAGCCTTCGAATGAAATCTTCAGCGCCATTGTCTGTGACGATAGCCGCCGCATGCATCAGATCATGGCAAGATGGTGTAGTGAGGTCATCAATGCTGAGATCTGTTGCATCTATCTACTCTCGGAGCGTTCTGCTGCCAACATGCTGAATGGGGAACTGGTTTTTTGGGCCGGCCATTCTGATTTCCCTGGTGCAATCTTCGAGCCTACAAGTTTCTCTTTGCAGGACATCCAAGGGACAGGCGTATTGGCGGACGCTGCCGCTACCAAGAAAGTCTACCGTCTGCGTGATGACAACCTTTCAAACAAGATTCGAGGGCTAGCGCGAATTGCTCGGCTGTCCAAGTTCAAGAAGTGCTCGTCGGCATTAATCGCGCCTTTGATCGATCGAACGGGGCGGGTCGCAGGCGTGTTACTCTTGGCGAACAAGCATGTCCCGAGTACTGTAAGCGGAGCGAAAGCAGAATTCTCCCGTCACGACGAGGATACCGCCGAATTATTGGCGCGAGAAATCGTGAGACTGCATGATGTGTGTCGAGTTACAAACGTTTATCGGGCTCACTTGCAGGCATTTAGCAGTAGCGGCCGAATTGAGGATCTCTACCAAAGCATCCTCAGCACCGGATTAGCGCTCTTGCACGCAGAACGAGGTACTCTGGCGATAGAGGACGTCGAGCGCCAACTCCTGATCGTGCAGGCCGCGCACGGCCCAGGCTCGCCCAACGTAGGCGATGTGCTGTCGCAGTCGAATACATTGTTCGATGTCTGGCAAGCCGAAGTACCATATCTTGTTGTGAACCATCACAACCTTAAAGGGGAACCGGCGAATCGCAACGTAAAGAGCGAGATTGCTGTTCGCTGGGACCACGGCAATCGGCGAATTGGCGTTTTGCATGCAGAGGCTTTCGCACCATTGAGCTTCGACGACTTCGACGCGGCACTTCTTACAATTCTATTTGACCTCGCCACGATCGAACGCGAGAGCAGGGGGAAAGTGTTCCACGTCGATCGGATAACGCGTGATCTCATCGAACGGGTGCCAGAACGAAGTGAGATCCTTGATGAAGTATTGAGTGTCGTAAGAGACATCTACGGCGTCGACGCCGGCCTTATCTTCTTGGTTGACGCGGATGCGGGAAGCCTACGGTGTTCTGCCTCCATGGGGTGCGATGGCGGTGATTTTTCCTACGGACTGGAAGAGGAGTCACTCGCAGCAGCTGTCTTTCACGATCGCAAGGGTCAGTACATCGAAGATCCAAGGATGAATCCGATCTGCAATCGTCGTGGATTGCACAAGTTCGATATTCAGAGCCCAATTGTCGCAGTACCCCTGCTGTTCCGGAATAAGTCTGTGGGGGTCCTTGTCGTGTGGCATCGAGTACACCGGAATCTTCTTAACGAGAAGCACGTAAGTGAGATTGAACCCTTCGCTCGGTTGGCTGCCGCGCATATCGTGTTGAGCGAGACTGCTCGACAGCGAGCGAGCGCTCTAGCCGCCTATCGGTCCATACAAGCTCGCATGCAGACAGAATTCTCGCTGGATCACAACCTGGAAATGCTTATGCAGGCGGTTGCAGATATCGGCTTCGATCGTGTCCGTGTATTTGAGTTTCGTAAGACCGTCAACAGTTTTGTATGTCGGACCACGCTCGGCTGCCAGGCCCATCTAAGAGGGTACACGATTTCCCCCGACAAAAACCCCTACGCTGCGCATACTGCTCGGCAGAAGGAGCCGGTGGCCCTTTTCTACGATCCGCGAAGCGAGGAGTGGTACGGCGTCGATCCCGATGCCGGTGGTTTAGGTAAACCGGATACTTTGTGCTGGGCTGCCGTTCCCCTCGTCATCAGCGGAACGCTTTGTGGGCAACTATGCGCCGATAACCTGCTGACGAATCGGGAGATCACTCGCGAAAGCCTCGATGCACTGACAATGCTTGGCGCCTTGGCGGCGCAGGCCATAGCGACGGAGCGGACGTTTCAGGTTATGAGTGCGGGTGCTTTGTGGATGCTGCATGATCGCTTTGCAGTGGAAGATCCCAGTTCGGTTGTAATTAAGCGCCTGTTGGTTTATCTTACTGCCGGGAGTTCGTTAGGTTTTTCGCGAGCAATATTCCTTGAGCGAAACGACGCTACAGGATCCTTGGCGTATGGCTACTGCATGGGTTCCACGGACTCAGAGCGTCACGCCTATGTGACGCGCGAAGCGGACAAGAAGGGCATTTGTAAGCTCTTTGACGAAGCTGGCGAAACAAGGGACCCAGAACTTCACGAGGTTGCAAAGCATCTCAATGTCGATCTTAACGACTCCGTGGTTCGCGAGTTGGCCGAATGCGCAAAGCAAGAGGTTTGCGAGTTTCTGCCGAATCAACGCGAGATTTGGCCCACTTGGCTGCAAAGCCTTGCGGATCGGATCGACGCGCATCATTTGCTTATTTCCTTGGTTCGTACTGGCACGCGAGTTCTCGGGATGTTGATTGTCGACCGGCGGTGGCAGGAAGGGCAGATTTGCGAGGCGGACAAGCGGGCACTAGCGTTAGCCGCATCCGAGGCAGCTCAGATGTTGCGCCAACACAATCTTCATCAGCAGATTCTGGAAGCTCGAGACCTGACAGCGTTGGGGTTCATTGCTAAGGGATTGACCCATGAACTGCGACAGCCCATAGGTGTCCTCCGCCTTGATACAGACAATTTCAGAAACGCCGTCAAGCGACGAGATTGGACGACAGCTGAACAGGCGACCGTACGTGTCGATCGCAATGTGGAGCGACTGGTAGAGACCGTCGGAGCGCTGGAGTCCTTGTTGCGTCCCGGCGAAAGGATGGTGCGAAAAGACATACGAAAATTGCTGCAAAATGTGGCGTCATTGTGCCGGCAGAGAGCTGTTGATCACGAGATCAGTTTTGTCGTCGAAGTAGCCGAAAACATAGGATCGCTTGAGGTAATTCCACAACTACTGACCCAGGCTCTAATCAATCTAGTTGCGAACGCTCAGAGAGCGGTAGAGGAAACCGATCGTGCCGATCGAAAAATACTGCTCCGGGCTTATCTGGCGAATGGTTGGTTCGAGATTGAGGTTAGCGACAACGGTCACGGGATCCCCCCCGATATTCTAGAGAAATTGCGCCGTCGTGGGAGTGTGGTCACAACCGATCCACGGAAGGGACTTGGAATTGGTTTGGAGATCGTACGCCGTGCGGCAGACGCCCACCAAGGGACGTTCCAGATCGAGAGCGAACTTGGACAGGGTACGACGATGAGAATCAGAATTCCTGCTGGAACATGTGGAATAGTACCGTGCGACGTAAGATCCTGATTGTGGACGACGAGGGTGATCACCTTTACGCGATGGAGACAATGCTCCGGGATGATTTTGCTGTTGTGCTGGCGGGCCCTGACAACGCAGTGGAAGACGCGATCAGCTTATGGGATCGAGATTCGCAACTCCGGTTGGCCATCGTCGACCTGAAGATGCCCGGCCTAAACAGAGAGAGTTCCAGCGAGCAGTGTGGAGTCAAGCTGATAGGACTTCTTAAGGGAATCCGTCGAGACGCCCGAATCGCTGTTCGCTCCGCCGTTCAGAGTCATGAAAACCTTGCGAAAGCCATCGAGTCAGGTGCGGATGCTTTTATAGGGAAAGATTGGAACGCAGCGGAATTCCTGAAGAACGTTCATCTTCTCCATGCGTGGATTTCTCTTTGCCCCTTGCTTCGAGCTCTGTGCGAAACCCTTAAGTTCCGCGACCCTAATTTGGCTGTGCAACCTCTGCGGGTCCGTGAATTGTGCAAGGTGATCACGATTCATCTTTCTGACGCAGAACCGGCTAATTTCAATTTGGCTGCTTGTTTGTTAGCTGCGGAACTTCGTCACCTTGACAATTTGCGGTTGTCTGACTCGCCCATTGATGAACGGAACGTTTCGGACCTTCGCGTGCAAGTCAGCAAGCGCCGTTCGGATAGTAAGTCGCTTTTCGAGGAACTGGGGCCCGATTTTGCTGATGTCGCGGACATCATCCGCGACGACTGTTTGTTATGCGGTGCTTCTAGTCTAACCCCTGCTGAAGACGAGGCCGAGCTTAAGCGATCGTTGTCCATAGAGGAATTTCGACTCGAAGCTCGAGTGTTGCACATGGCTGAATTCCTGGACGGCTGTCTGACGGACCAACTTGGGCCGCTTGGCAACGCCCCTGCATTCGTCGGTGAATTGATCCAGCGGGCAAAAGAACGAAACGATCTCGATCCCAAGATGATGTCCGTACTACGGACGCTAATTGCAACTGATGACGGATTTCGGAGTATTCTGTCCCTCGGACAGGCAAATCGCAACGGCACCTTACCGCTATACTAAAGGCAAGTTGTTCGCATAGCGACTTGCGTGCAGACTTGAAATGTTATCTGGCTTTTGGCCCGTTGGCGGAAGAACCCTCGACGTTTGGCAATGCAGGAGACACAGCGGGCAAGGATGCCTTTTCCGAACGTAATCAAACTCTCTGGCAACTGAGACGAGGTCTCGGATGCAAAGTCGACGCGTGCATTTCGGAGGTGCTACGGTATGGCAAGGAACTCGTATACGCGATTGCCGCAACTCTGTCACTCAGGCATCGGGCAGTTTCTTACATCGCACATTCTTAGTTTTGCATGTGGAGTGTGATGACTGTGCAGTCGTCGTGGAAACCTTTTCCACCCGTCAGCTCTTCCAAGCGGCTGAACAATCGCTGTGGAAGATCCTTAAATCCAAGCGAGTTCACGATTCTTCGCGTCTCTTCCGCCAGCCTATCCGGTTCTAGCATTTCGTCGTGTCCATCGTCTGACGCGACGACAAGTTCGCTGATGCCATCGGTGTACAGCAGAAGAAGATCCCCAGGTTCCAACGTCCACTCGGCGGAGGAGTACAATGCGCCTTCAACCAGACCGAGTTCAGATCCCTTCAACTCCAGGAGGTGCGTGTGTCTGGCCCTAAGTATGATAGGGGCCGGATGCCCTGCTGAGGAGTACGTGAGCTTGCCAGATTGGACGTCCACGACTGCGAGAAAGAGCGTCATTCCAGCCCGTGAAGCACCGCTCCTTGACACGACGTTGTTGACCAGTTCCATGGTTCTGTCGGGCGACAACTTTTCTCTGGTGATTTCAGCAATCGCACGGATTGCGCCTCCAACCACGTTTCGATGCAGCGCGGCTGAAACACCATGTCCGATGGCGTCGCCAATGGCCAGAATGAAACGTCCTTCTCCGGGAAACGTGATGAAGTCAAAATAGTCGCCGCCAACGGCTCGCAGTGGGCGATAACCGTAAGCCAGATCCATCTTCCCCACAAACGTATTCCGCCGAAGAAACATCTCTTCGGCTAGGGCTGCTTCCTGCTCTTCAGCACGCTCAACCGAGCGCGCCATGATCTGCTTTCTCATAATCCAAGCCGCTTGGTTGACTCGAGCCACGAGTTCAGCGGATTCAACCGGCTTTGTTACGAACTGCACCGCCCCAGCATTGATGCACTCCTCCGCTTTATCCGCACTGTCTCGGTCACCGGTAAATGCGACAACTGGTAGCTCAGGCATGCGGTCCGTGAGTTGTTTGATGACATGAATACCGCTTGAAGGGGTGTCCAAACTAAGGTGCAGGTCGACAATTGCGACATGTGGTTTGATTTCCGAAGGCACTTTCTTTGCCGCATCTTTCCAACTGTGAAAACAGACACATTCTCGCTCATCTGAGTCAAGGGCAGCCTTAATGCTTTCAAGCCAGTCGGGTTCGTCGTCGATTACTAAAACGATTTCTTTCTGTCTATCAATGCTCATCACGAACCCCCTCACGTCATTGTGATTTGTGTATTTCCAAATGGCCTCTCAAAGAACTCGACGGACACTGCGTGGCGCTCGTTCCGACTTCCTTCGCTACGGAACGCGCTCCTCGGTACCTGTCGCCTCTGCTTTGTTTGCACGCTGGGGGGCGACCCAGGGGAGCGGCGGGTGTCTCTTGCGGCGGCCTTTCGTGAGGCGGTGGACTCCCACGTGTGTCGCCCCACCTTGATCCGCGATTTGTTGTGCAGGATGTGATGAGGCTCTCCCGAATACGCGGTGCCATCCGTAAGCCCGTAAGTCGACAAGCCCTGGTCTCAGGCCCCGGTGATATCTCACCCGGCTCGCCCTATCGCCAGGCAAGGTTCTACGTTCCAGCCAATCGAAACGGCCTGCGTTCGCACGTGTCGGGTCAGGCAGTCCGCCCGTAGTTATTCCTAAGAAGATCACGACTTGGTTGTCCTTTTTGAGGCTCAACCCCAGGCCTATCGACTCGTTCCACCGTAGCCGTCCATTCTGTGAGAGTCGATAGCTATTGTCAACCGGTCGAGTCCAGGCGGCCAACTGTGAAACGGATCGGCGGGCCACGATTTATCGGCCAGACTTTCGCCGACGGCTGTGGATTTTGCCGTTCATGTTCGCCGGCCCTTTCCGCCCCGTCTGATTGAGCGTGAGATTGGTGGCTTGGCAATCGCAGCTGATGATGCTCGATCGGCCGGATGATGCTTGGGCGCACTTAACCTAGGGGGTTTGGGGGACTGGTCCCCCATCATAGCCAAGACTGTCTTCAGTCCGATTTCTTCTTGTATTTTGGGCGTTTTCACCCACGAATTCTGCGGACGAGCCATAATGAGAAGAGATTGGCAACCGCTAATACACGCTGATTGACGCTAATGAGAGGATTGGCTGTCAGCCCCGGTTGCCTGTGCCTTCCGGCTGCATTCACCTCTGCGACAAAGCCTGACAAATGAGGGAGATCAGAAATCCTTCCTTTTCAAATCCACCCGCCGCCGTTCCCGACATTTCGGGAAACATCTGCACACGCCAGTCCCAAAAAGCCGTCAACCGGCAAATTTTCGGGACATACGCTTTCCAGCCGTTGAAGCATTTCCGGAGGGCAACCTGGTCAACCAAGCTTGGTCGGTCCGGAAAACCCAGCCACCTCGCAGCCACCACGTGTCTTCGGGTCAGAATACCCACTTTGCAAGTGAATGCAAGTCCCGCCAATCTGCAGCAGAAAAAATCTTTGCTTTTGGGAATACACGAAACCGGTTCCGTCCCTTGGTTTGCGGACGCTACGAAGCCGCTGGCGCGATCTGCCACCCCTGACGCGGAGCGTCTCCACGGCAATGGCTAAAAAAACGAATGGAATTCGGCTCCAACGATCGGACGAATGCCCGCTCCACCGGCCGTTCTGCCCAGGCTACGCCTCGATCTGATCAAGAAATCCGTTCCCCGTCCCGTTCCCACCACACGCCGCAGCGCAGGTGGAAACAGGGACGGGGAACCTGATCGTCTTCACCACGACCGGATCAGTTGGCTCACGCGTCCCACAACCGGCAGTGGTCGTCCCGGTAGTCGCACATCGAAGGTACATCCTGATTTCATTTCGGCGGGCAGAAAGATTGATGGCAGAAAAATGGAAGCGAAAGGTCCTCACACGCGATTGTGATTCGCCATGTGTGCTTTTCCGGCACGCGGGGGAGCGGTACGCTGGGAAGATCGGGCTGCAGGCCAGCAGCCGAGCACAGAAAGGGAGGAGCACCGTGGCTGATCTCCAAGACGGCGAATCCATCGAAATGCAGGGCTCCGGCGCCAAGCCCTACGTGTTGAAGAACGTCGGCGGGGTGTACTCCTGCACGTGCCCGGCCTGGCGAAATCAATCCATAGCGATCGAGCGGCGCACCTGCAAACACCTCCGCAAGCTGCGGGGCGAGGAGGCGGAACGCCAGCGTCTGGGAGCGGAGCTACCAACTCGGCCCGTTGCGAACGCGGACACGAAAGACGGACCGCCGCTCCTGCTGGCGCAGACCTGGGACAATGCCACGGACCTGACCGACTGGTGGATTAGCGAAAAGCTCGACGGCGTGCGGGCTTTCTGGGATGGGAAGCAGTTTCTGTCGCGACAGGGCAATCTGTTCCATGCCCCAGGCTGGTTTGTGGCGGGCCTGCCCGATGAGGCCCTGGACGGCGAACTGTGGATCGGCCGCAAGCAGTTCCAACGCACGGTGAGCATTGTCCGGCGTCAGGACCAGAGTGACCTTTGGAAAGACGTCCGCTTTCTCGTCTTTGACGCACCTCGCTGCGATGGCGGTTTCGAGGCCCGGTTGGAGTTTCTGGCCGAATCTCTCCGGTCGGAGCGGCAACCTGAACCCAACCAGACAGGGAACCAACCATGAACAAGCGAATGATGCTCAGTCTGACCGCAACCGGCTGGTGTATGCTCGCGTTTGCCTCGGCGGTGCAAGGGGCGACGCGCACTGCTGCGAGCCTGTCCCAAGGCGATGTCCAAGAGGCGGTGGACGCAGCGGGAGACGGCGATACCGTGCTGCTGCCAGCCGGGACCGCTACCTGGTCGGCCAGCGTCGTGGTCGCCGGCAAGTTCATCACGATCCAAGGCGCCGGAAGCGATAGGACCACGATCGTCGGCGGAGATTACTTGCCCAGCACGACACATCCAACCCATCGCGTTTTCGAGATCACTGCCAAGGAGGGCGGATTGACGCGACTCACGAGCCTGACGATCGATGGGGGAACGGGAGCGAAGGACGCCTACAACAAGGGCATGATTGCCGTAGCTGGCCCTTCGACCACGTGGCGCGTCGATCACCTCCGTGTCCGCGCCACGCGGACCTGCGCCATGCACGTCTCGGCGTCGGGCGGAGTGATCGACCGCAATACGTTCGTGCTCGTCGGCTGGATTTTTGGGATTTATGGCTTCAACGGCGGAGGCCCCTACGGGGACGCCGCCTGGGCCGAGCCAACGGACCTTGGCACCGCCAACAACGCCTTCTTCATCGAGGACAACGTGTTCGAGGCCACCGAGCGGTCGTTCGCGCTTGATGGCTGGAAAGGCCAACGCGTCGTCGTCCGGCACAACACCTTCAAGAACGCCCTGATCGGGAATCACGGGACCGAGTCGAGCGGGCGATTGCGCGGCGCACGCAGTTTCGAGATTTACGAAAACCTCATCCGCTACACAGGACCGAGTTGGCCTGACGCCATCGGTTTTCGGTCCGGTACGGGGGTCGTGTTCAACAACCGCATTGAAGGGAACTTCAAGGAGGCGATGCGAGTGGAGAACTACCGCGATTGGCGCTCGTTCTCGCCGTGGGGGATCGCCACGGGAGAAAGCCCGTTCGACAAGAACGACGTGGACGAGCGCGGAACGCCGATCATTCACGAGACCGGCACGCACATCGGCCCCCAGAAAACGCCGGTGCTGGTCTGTACCGGCAAGACGTGGAGCAGCGATCAATGGAAGGGGTATTCCGTATTCAATACCACAACGGGCAAGAGCAGCGTCATCATCTCCAACACCCAGGACACCCTTGCGGCGCGCATCGACAGCAGCTACGGTGGGGTTAACCTTGTCTGGAATACAGGAGATGGATTCAAGATCGAACGGTGCCTGGTTGCCTTGGACCAGATGGGACGAGGCAAGGGGAGGCTGATCTCCGGCGATGTGCCCTCCCCGGCTGCATGGCCGCAACAGGAGCCAGACCCCACCTACGTATGGAACAACACACTGAACGGGCGCGTCGGGGGGCTAGTCAGTGGCTCCCCGCACGTAAAGGAGGGCGTCGACTTCTTTAACGGGATTCCCAAACCAGGCTACCGCCCGTATGCTTATCCCCATCCGCTGGCCAGCCAGTAGCCGACTGAGTCGCAAGTACAGCGAGGCACGAGCGGATCGTCCGACGAACACCAGGGTGCGAGATGTGGAAGCTTGTAGCGATAACGCTTGGAATCATGACGGTCGTTGTTTTGTGCCATCCATCGACGGCAGGCGAGACGGTCACCATCGGCGGCGTCGAGATTCCGGTTGACTGTGCTCTGGCTCGGCATGAACATCCCCGGCTGCTGTTCACCAAGGCGGACTTGCCGCGGCTCCGCCAGCGGCTGAAGCATCCGCGGATCGCCGCCGAGCTAGAACACGCCAAGCAGCTCGCTGCGGACCACAAGGCCGGCGCAATTCTCTTGGGCGTCCTGTTCTACCTGACGGGCGAGCGAGGCTATATCGACCAGGCCAAGGCCAAGCTCCAGCCCTCCTGGGAGCAGACTTATCCATTGGCTGCCGATCTGGTCATGGGCGCCCTGCCGCCCGCCGAGCAGCAGGCAGAGGCAGATCGTATGGTCGCCATCATCCAGAAGGAACGTTGGCGACCACACGTCGTGCTGGCTCTGGCGGCCTGGGGGCACAGCCACGACACGCTGCTTGACGACGATTTGAAGAGCCGGTACCAGTCCGATCTGGTCGAGGGTCTCGCCTATAACAACCTCTGGTCGCGCGGCCGCGGCGGCAGTTCCATGTCGCACGGCTACTACGGCGAGCACTTCTACAGCGAGTGGTTCACGATGGCCGTCGCCTGGACCAACGCCACGGCCCAGGACCTGATCAGCCAGTGCGACTTTGCCGCCCATACTCCGGAGTACTACCTGTTGCACTACCGGCCGTGGACAGGCCAGCCTCAGGTCGTGCACGTCGGTGTCAATGCGATGTGCGGCCATTGGGAGGCGGTCACGCCGGCGAAGTTCGAGGGCGACAGCCTGGCGGTGCTGGCGGCGGCCCGCTTTCACGACGGCGTCGGCCAGTGGTGGGTAGATCAGGTGATTTCGCAGATTTCCATGGGCTGGGGTACCAGCGCCGTGGGGCAAGGCGGTGTATGGGGAAAGCTGCTGTGGTACAATCCCGACCTGCCCCCGGTCGAGCCGCAGATGCTACCGCCGGCGAGGCTCTTCCCCGAAAATGGCCATGCCGTAATGCGCTCCGATTGGACGGCCGATGCCACTTACGCCCTGTTCCGTTGCGGGCGATACGGCGAGATCGACGGTGCCTGGGGCCGCAACAACGCGGACAACTTGCACTTCATCATTAACAAGCGGGGAATCTTGGCCGCGGATACGGGGGCCGTGCATTCGCTGAACAACAAGGCCCTGGCGTTTGCCGGCTCCCAGGTGCATTCAGACAGCTTGCCGCACATCACGGAATATGCCCGCCAGACCATCGCCCACAACGCCATCACCGTGGGCAGCGAGCCGCTGGAGTTGAAGGGTTGGGACGGACGCACTCTGGCCACCGTGCGGACCGGCGGCCAATCGCCGATCCAGGATAAGATCTGGTGGAAGTCGTGGGGATTGCCGGAGCCCAAGCCAGGCGACCGGCCCTTTCAAGAAGGCCAGATCGTCGCCTACGAAACGTCGCCCTGGTTCGACTATGCGGCCGGCGATGCTACGCACTCGTATCCGCCTACGCGGGTCCAGTCGATCACCCGGCAGTTCGTTTACCTTCGGCCGGACACGTTCGTGATCTTCGACCGCGTGGCCGCCGCCGCGGACAACCTGGAAACCAGGTGGCTCCTGCATTCGCTCTACCAGCCGCAGTTCGACGGCCAGACCACGTCCGATGCAAGTCTGCCGTCAGCGCAGCAACTGAGCCTGGCCGCGGACGGGCGCTCGACCATCCCGAATCCGCAACCGGGCGGCCGGTTCCTCCATCACGGCGGCAGCCTGCTCACATTGGACGATCAGGGGTCGGACATGAGCGGCCGATTATTGGTCAAAGTGTTGCTGCCCGCCGATGACGCCCGCGTCCTCCGCACGGTCGGTGGTCCATGGCACGAGTTCGAGGTCGAGGGCATCAACTACGGCCCTACCGCGGCCACTTACAGCGAGAACCGCCGCGAACGGCAGACGCACGATCGAGAAAATAGCATCGGACTGGAAGGGTGGCGAATCGAGTTATCGCCGCAAGGGCGACCCGCAACGACGGAGTTCCTGGTGGTGCTTCACGCCACGGACCAAGGAACATCCCGGATGCCGCCTACGGAACGCATCGAACGATCCGAACAGCCCGGCGTCCAGGTGACCGTCGGACAGACCGTATATGAGGTCACCTTCGCTCGGTCAGGACCGATCGGCGGCCACATTCGCATTGCCCGATCTGGACAAGTCGCTCTGGATCGAGACTTGACAGCCGCCGTCGAAAACAATTACCGGCAATGGTCCGCCGATCCTCGATACAAGACATGGATGACCCGGCGCGAGTATGAGAACTTCATCGGCCGGGAGGAAGTGCGCGAGTTTGCCCCGGAAAAGCCCTCATTTTGAAGCGGAGGGAAACTGGCAAAATGTGTCTTCATCGCACGGGCCGGTACTCGGCCAGGCTGACGGGCACGCTCGTGCTCCTGACATGCGCCTCGGTCGCACCGCGAATGCTCGCTGCAGCGACCTTTCACGTCAACCCGGCCGTCGAGTCCGCCGCCGATGCCAATCCCGGAACCGAAGCGGCCCCTTGGAAGACCGTCTCCCGTGCGGCGTCGGCTCAGGAACTGCGGCCCGGCGATACGGTCGTGATCCACTCGGGCGTGTACCGCGAGCACGTGGAAATCAAAGTGTCAGGCCAACCGGAGCTGCCAATCACATTCACTGCCGCACCGGGTGCCCGTGTAGTTCTGAAGGGCTCGGAATTGGTACGCGGACGATGGGAAAAGTTGGCGGAGCAGGTCGATCACAAGGAACCTTACCCCAACGCCTTTACCGGCGTGTGGCGGATCGTGCTGGGCGACGAATTCTTCACGGATGCGAGGTTCCAAGGCGGCTACCAGGACAAGAGCAGACGTTGGGTCTCGCAAGTGTTCCTCAGCGACAACAAGCCGCTGCAGCGGATCGGCCCTGATCCGATCTACAAGAACGACGAATACCTGAAGTTGGCCACTGTCGGCCGCGGACTGGATGACATGATCGAGAACTCGTTCTTCTTTGATCCGTCCGATCAGAGCCTGTACATCAAGATCGCTGGCGAGCCGGCTTGGTTTTCGATCGAAGTGGGCGTGCGTGGCTTCGTGCTCACTGCGGAAAAGGTCCACGACGTCGTGATCCGCGGTCTGGAACTTCGCCACAACCGTCAGCCCGGTGGCCAATGGGCGATGGTATCCGTGGGTCAATGTGAACGCGTGGTCGTCGAGGACTGCCGCATCTACGGCAGCGATTTCTGCGGCCTGGGATTAGGACGCTCGCGGGAGTGCATCGTCCGCCGTTGTGACCTGTCCTACAACGGCAATACCGGCCTGGGCATGGGCGAGTGCCGGGACTGCACGATCGAAGACTGTACGCTGATGTTCAACAACTATCGCCGGTTTCATTCCGGCTGGCATGCGGGTGGCATGAAGTGCATTCCGGGCAACGTACGCTGCACGATCCGCAGTTGCGAGGCGGCCTACAACATCGCCTCGGATGGCATCTGGTTCGACTACGACAACGCCGATATCCGCATCCTGGGTAACATCAGCCACCACAACGACGGCGCCGGGATCTTCTACGAGATCAACAAGGACGGCGGTATTATTGCCGACAACCTGGTGTATGCGAACCGCAGTCGGGGGATCTACATCTCGGGTTCGCAGAACACCTGGATCGTCCACAATACGGTAGCCGGAAACGATGGCGGCATCGTCTGCATGCCGCGCGGCGACGACTGGCCGCTGGAGAACGTCCGTGTCTTCAACAACCTGCTGATTCGCAACTACGTCGCGGCCGATACCGTGACCCGCGGCTGTGATTTGACGATCTTCATGGGTTGTCCCGAATACGGTCCCTACCAGCGCACGGTGACCTCGAACCATGCCGACTACAACGTCTACGCGAACACCGGCTGGACGCCGGCGTTGCGACACAGTTGGAATCCGGATAACACTTTGGCACAGTGGCAGCAGCGGTTCCAGGAGGATCTGCACTCTACGCTCTTGCCTGTCGCGTTTGAGCTGACCGGGACGAGATTTGTGATCAAAAACGGCCAAGGACTGAACAGCCTTGCGCCGCTACCAGACGAGGTCCAAGCCGTGCTTCCTGCTGCTTCGCAGGTCGGTTGCCGACGCACCGAGTGGCCGCCGAGCGGGAAGTAGAGAGTGCTGCGGAGCGTTGGCGGATGTTGCTTCCTGGTTCGTGCTTGACAGGACTGAGTGTCTTATGCGGAAAAAATGCGGATTGCTGGTCGTTTTGGTGATCGCTACGGTCTGCCTCTTCCGTGAATCGCTCATGGCGGCAGACACGAACCTTCCGGAATCCATCGCCGGGACGTGGGTTCTTCAGCAGGCTGCCAGTCCGGAGGAACTGCATCGTGAACTACGCAGGAGTCTTGACAAGGCGCTCGAGACTCCGAAGATCCGTGGTTTCTGCCTCCGGTTCCCCTGGAAGGCGGCCGACGAAGATTTCTCGCTGATCGAAGCAGGGCTCGAGATCGCTCGCGATCATGGCGTGGCCTATTCCATCCGGTTTATGGCCGGACGACACACGCCTGACCGAGTGTTTGGCAAAGGATGTCGGTTTTACCTTGGAGGCCGTGGCGGGAACGAAAAAGTCGCCGTGCCGTTTTTGGTGGACGGTTCGCCCAACGCCGTGTTTGAAGCCGAGTATGAGGCGTACGTCAACCGCTTGGCCGCATGGTGCCGCAGTCGAGAGGTAAAGCTCCTGCATCTGGCTTGGTACGGTCAGGATTGGGCCGAGTTGAACCACGGCAAAGAGGTTCGTTCTCAGGTGGGATACAGCTACGAGAACTGGCTGCGGGCGCATGAACGCCTCCTTGACATTGGTCTGAAACACGCCGGGAAGGACTTGGCGATCGAATTCCCGTTTTCGGGTTACGGACCGTTGACCGACGCGGCTGGCTCGCTGGCCGATCATGTGGTCGGAAAGATCGGTGAACGCAACCCGCTTTTCTTCTGCCAAGCCAATGGCTGGGGACCGAACGGCGATTGGGGCGCGCCGAGCCCGCAGGTCGAGGCGGCCTTTGATCGGGTCTGGCAAAGGCCGATCTGTCGGGGCCAGCAAGCCATCCAGCCCGGCGATTATGCGTGGCCTGAGCTGTTTCGGAAGCTCTACGAAAACCGGGCCACATATTGCGAGGTTTACGCGCCCAGCTTCACGTTGAAACGCAGCACGGAGCTGGCCGCCGAAATTCGGAAGTTCGACGAACACATCCGCACCGGCGGGCCGCTGCTGCCGGAGCGACCGCGTTGACCATTTTGGGATGAAGTCGCCGTTGCGTTGTTGCACACGGGCAGATTTCCTCAGCGGTATGCCTGTAATCGTCGCCGCCTCCTGTCTCCGTCCGTCGAACGTCCTCATTTCCCCTGCTGCCAGGCAACGGCCTGCAGGCGGATCGCATCCTGTTCTTCGTGAACCTCGAAGAACTTGGCCCGCTCCTTGGGCGAATCGTTGGGGCCGTGCAGCACTAGCATCGGCCGGCCTTCGAGCGACTGGAAGATCATGCAATGGCCACCGCCTTCGTACAGCGGCTGGCGATCCTGCGTCCAGGGCCCCCGCACGGTCCCGCTGGCGGATCGGGCCACGCCCACCGCGTAGCCCCGCTCGCCGAAACTGGACCAGAGCATGAGCAGTGGGCCGCTCTTCAAACGGAAGAAGCACGGTCCATCCGTCACGTACTTCCCCGGCTGGATCGCTCGACACCAGGGCGCGTCCGAGGCCCGAAACAACTGGATTGGATCGCCGACGGGCTTTGAGAGATCAGCCGTCAACCGGACCGCGTCCATCGTGCCGTCACCAATCTGAACCCATTCATGGCAGAACACCATCCAAGGCTGGTTGTCCTCGACGTACAGCGTCCCGTCCAACGCCATCCAGTCGTGCGGCGTGGCAGCGCCGTCGGTGTGAGCCTGGAACGGTCCCAGCGGACCATCTGCGACGAACAACTGCGTGCCGCGTTTGGCATGTTCCGCGCTGAGGGTCCCGAACAGGTAGAACTTGCCGCGGTAGGCGTGGAGCTCCGGTGCCCAGAAGTCGCGATCGGCCCAGAATCCTGCGGGCGGCGTGAACACGGTGACCGGGGCCTGCCAATGCCGCAGGTCCGTGCTGGTGTAGCACTCCCAGCCTTTCGCTCCCCGCCGCCGATTGCCAATGCTGGCGACCATGACGTAGCGGGCGTTCGGGATATCCGTCAGGACAAACGGATCGCGGATGCGCAGGTCGGCCACATCAATCAGAGCGGCCACCGCCGAACGTCCAGAAGAACGCCAGGGGCCCGTAATCCTGCTGAATGTTCCGCGCCCAGCGGCGACGGCCATCCATGTCAAAGCATGCCACGTCCCCGCTGCCGTAGAGAAAGGCCACCAACTTGCCATCGGTCACTGGCGACGACGAGGCTTTGTTGCTGCGCTCGTCTTGGTGTGCGCCGACGAAACGGCCGCCAATACAAATGTTTGTAACGGCCTTTCACGAAGACAAAGGAGGGCCCTTGATGGTCACCACCGGACAGGAAGCCGTCCTGACGACCGCTTCGGCCACACTGCCCATCAGCAGCCGGCTCAACCCGGTCCGCCCGTGGGTGCCCATGACGATCAGATCGCAGTGACGTTCACGGGCCACCCGCAAGATTTCCTCCACGGGCTCCCCGGCTTGGAGAATATGTTCCACAGACACATTGGGGTCCCGTGGCTGAAGTCGGCTCAGTTCAGCCCGCAGCAGTTCTTTGTCGGCTTCCGACGGCACCATGGCCGCTTCAATCTCGCTGGTGGCTACAACCGACGGGCAGACGTGCAAGATGATCAGCCGCGCCCCGTGCTCCCGGGCCATCGCGCAGGTCTGCTGGAAGGCAAAACTTGCATGCTCCGAGAAGTCCGTCGGGTGCAGAATCGCCTTGATGGGGAAGACGGACCTCGCCTGCGGTTCCGTGGCCAAAATCGGGGCCGGCGGGCCAGTGTCTTCGCCGAGGTCTTGTCCATACTGGTGGAACCGAGCCGTCAGGCGTTCCCAGTCGATCACCAGGCGACCGCCCGTCGCCTGGTGCTGTTTCTCCCAATGGATGAGCAAGTCCAGACAGCCGTGATCGATGTAAGTCAGCTCTTCGAAATGGACGTGAAGTTCGGTGCTGACCGGAACCTCTTGCAGGATTGCGGCCAGCTTGGGCAACCGAATAAACGTGGCGGCCCCTTTCAGGTAAAGGATGGTGCGGCCATTCTCCACGACAAGTCGTGCGACGAGATGGGAAAACGTGTACAGCAGCTTGGCTAGCGCCAGGCTGAGGCCAACCAGGATGCCGGTGAGCAGATCGGCGATCACGATGGTAGCCAGGGTGGCGGCATAAATGGCCGCCTCGCCCTTGCCATACTGCCACAGGGCGCGCACCGCCTTGGGGTTCATCAGCTTCCAGCCGGTGTACACCAGGATTGCCGCAAGACTGGCGATGGGAATCAAACGCAGAACCTGGGGGAACAGCACGGCGAACACCAGCAGCCACAGGCCGTGCAGCATCGTTGACGCCCGCGTGCGGCCTCCGGCCTGGATGTTGGCCGAAGTTCGCACGATGACGCCCGTCATGGGCAGCGCCCCCAACAGACCGCAGACCAGATTGCCCACCCCTTGAGCGACCAACTCGCGGTCATACTTGGTCCGAGCAGCGTGCTGCTGCATGGCGTCGGCTGCCGTGGCCGTCAGCAGCGATTCGGCGCTGGCGACGAACGCCAAGGCCAGCCCCGCCCCCAGGATCGACCAGTCGAGGAGCCGTAGCCATTCCCCAGCGGCCGGTATCGCAATCGCATCCGTGAGCTGGTCCGGCACACTGATATATCGAATGTCCAACCGCAGCGCGGCAGCGACGGACGCGGCCAGCAGTACGGCGAACAGGGGAGCCGGCATGATCTTCAGCTTCTTCGGTGCCAAGAACGTCCAGCCGATGATGGCCAGGATCGTCAGCACGCCAATCCCCGCGGCGCCCTGATGGACGTCTTCCGTCAAACCCTTCCAAGTGGCCTCGGGAATGGTATAGAGGTTGATGATCCCGCCGAACCTGATGCCGCTGCCCGGGGGGGCGTCATCGACCATCACATGAAACTGGGCGGCGAAGATCAACATGCCGATGCCGGCCAACATGCCCTGGATGACCGCCGGAGACATGGCCCGGAACCACTGCCCCAAGCGAAACAGGCCGGCGAGGAATTGCACCGCCCCGGCCACCATCACGATCAGGCCCAGTGTGGCGAAGCCGTGTACCGCAATGAGCTGGCCGACGATCACTGCCAGACCGGCGGCCGGGCCGCTGACTTGCAGCGGACAGCCGGCCAGCAAGCCCACCACCAGGCCGCCGACGATGCCCGTAATGATGCCCACGGCCGCGGCCTTCTCCGGCGGAACGCCCGATGCAATGGCGACGCCCATACACAAGGGCAGGGCCACCAGGAACACGACGACCGAGGCCAGGAGATCTGGCTTGACGGAACCGAAACTGCCCGGCGTGGCGCCGGCGGGTTGGGGGGGCTCCATGTCCGTCCTTTCCGAAGTGTTCCCTAGGGATGACGCATCAAATGGAGTGCATCTCGGTCAGTCTGGCCGCAAGCGGCGGTACCGGTGCGGGCGAGACTTCCGTCAACGGCGCGAACTGTCCCCGCTGTGGGTCGTAGGCGAACACCTGGCCGGTTTCGATCTTGTACACCCAGGCGTGCAACTTCAGCTTGCCGCTGGCCAAACCGGCCGCGACGGCAGGGTGAGTTCGCAAGTTCTCCAGTTGGACGAGCACGTTTTCCTGAATGGCGACATTGAGCAGAGCCTCCGCAGGACGGTCCTCGTACTTCTGCTGGGCGATCCGCCGCGTCGCCTCGGCATGGCCGAGCCAAGCAGTCATCATCGGCATCCGGGTCAGGCTTTCGGGATGCAGCAACCCCTTCATCGCGCCGCAATGGGAGTGTCCACAGACAATGATGTGCTCGATGCCCAATCCCATCACCGCGAACTCGATCGTAGCTCCCTCGCCGCCGTTCGCGGCTCCATACGGAGGCACGATGTTGCCGGCATTACGGATGATGAACAGCTCGCCGGGCTCGGTCTGAGTGATCAAGTTGGGGCTGATGCGCGAGTCAGAGCAGGTGATGAACAGGGCATCCGGGTGTTGGCCTTCCGCCAAACGTTCGAACAACTCGCGCTGCGAACTGAAAATGTTGTCCTGGAAGTGGTGAATTCCTTGTAGCAATTTCTGCATGACGATTCTCTCCTAAAAAGTGAATGCGTTCGTCGTCGAACCAGTCCCACTCGAACTGGGTGTCGGCAATCCTGCTCCCGCGCGGCGTGCTCGGCCGCTCGTGAGTACACGTCCAGGCTGCGCCGCCGCGACTCCTCGGTGGTTTCGCAGCGGCCCCGCCCCGCCATCTGCTCACTACGAGAGGTTGCCGCAGACCGTGCCGTGCGGGGCATCATGCCTCCGCAGTGACCAAGGCTTTGTGACAACGGTGCAAGCAACTTGCTCTGCGGAGCCGATCGGCAATCGCCCGGCCGAAACCTGACTCGGGCGGCGTGAAAGCGACAATCGTATTTACGTCCTGTGAGTCGAGCCGGCGGAGGGCCGTGAACAGATTGGCCGCCGCTTCGCGCAAGTCCCCGGTTTCGGAAAGGGCCTCCACGGCGGCAAAACGGCTCGCATCCGCGGGCTTTTTGAGGCACAGCAGGCCGACGCGGTCCGTTCCGGGATGATCGCTGTGGTCCGACGTCAGCAGGAGCGGCGTGCGTGGTGCATAGTGCCTGGGAAGTCTCCCGGGCGACAACGAAGGGGCGTCTGCAGGCGTGGACAACGCGAGAGGGCCGATGACTTCTTCGATTTCCTCCAGGGGCAGTCCGCCCGGACGAAGCAACGTCGGCCGCTCATGGCAGAAAGAGACAATGGTGGACTCGACGCCGATCGAACACGGTCCGCCGTCGAGGATCATGTCCACATCCCCGCCAAGCTGCGTTGCTACATCGTTGGCCGTTGTCGGGCTGAGGCGGCCGAAGATGTTGGCACTTGGCGCCGCCACCGCCACTCCGGTCTCCCACAGCAGGCCCAGCGCCAGCGCATGATTGGGAACCCGGATGGCCACGCTCTTGTGGCCCGCCGTCACGATGTCGGGGATGTCGTCGATCTTGGGCAAGACCATGCTGAGCGGCCCCGGCCAGAACCGTCGTGCCAGTTCGCGGGCTGCAGCTGGAAAGTCCTTCACCAAGCAGCTGGCTTGACGCGCGTCCGCCACGTGGACGATGAGAGGGTCGAATCGGGGCCGCTTCTTGATGTCGAAGACGCGTTCCAAGGCGATTCGGTCGAATGCGTTGGCGCCGAGGCCGTACACGGTCTCGGTCGGGAAGGCCACCACGCCGCCGCGGCGGAGCATTTCGGCTGCGCGCCCGACGCCATGTCGCATCCGATACGGCGGCCAGCGGGAGAGAATCCATTCCGCCGCTGCCCGCAGGTCGGGGACGACCACATCCTCCGCAGGCAGTTCTGGAAGGTGTTTCAGCCCATGACCGGTGCAGACGTAGAGCCCCTGCGCCCCGGCCCGCTTGGCAAGCTCTACGTCGTGGGGATGATCGCCGACCACAAACGAGCGCCGCAAGTCAACGCCATGCTCCTCGGCCGCTCGGTGCAGGAAATGGGGATTGGGTTTGATGCAATTGCAGCCGTCGCCGCGGTGATGGGGACAGACGTACGTGGCGGTAATCTCCAGCCCCGCCTCGGCCAACGCCGTCACCACATGGGCATTGACCTGCTCCACTTGCTCCAGGGTCACGATCCCCTCGGCCACGCCGGACTGGTTGGTCACGAGGAAGAACAGAAAGTCCTCTCGAAGCCGGCGCAGGGCTTCGATGGCGCCCGGCAGGAAACAGACTTCCGAGGGGTTCGCCAGGTGACCGCGGTCTTCAATCAGGGTTCCGTCTCGATCGAGAAATACAGCGTATCGTTTTCGCTCAGGACTCATGACTTAAGAGCTATTATCAAGCCCCTCCATAATGCCAACTGCGCAAACAAAAAGCCGCCACCGCTTTGCTCCGCGGTGTCGGCTTTCTTGTTTCGACCACACCTCTTGCCCGAGGATTGGTGCAACCCGAAAACGTCTTCTCTGCCTCTCCACTTGCCCAGGAACAGCTCGGTTCCTCTGCAATTAGGGCTGCATTGCAATTACTTTACCAAAACAGGGATTCTGCGCCAAGGCCTCGCGGTCTTTGACACCCGCTGTCTTTGACATGGTCCGCAGGCCAGCGCCGGCGAATTCAGCGTCGGCGGCAGGTCACGAGTCAGAACTCGGGAGCGGCGTCCAACGCAAAGAGGATCACCCGCTCGCCCGTGATCGTGCTCAGATCGGTGTGCAGGCTGACCGTCTTCCGCCGCAGGATGTCCTGGATGACCGCCTCCAGCAACGGTCGCCCCCGTTCGAGCAACTCGTGGCGAACCTGCTTAATCAGTTCACGGCCGCGGGACGTGTTTTCCGCTTGCACGAGCTGTTGTTCCGCTGGCGTCATGATTCCCCGCAGTCGCACGAGCACCAAGTCGTCGATGATGTACGTCTTGGTCTCGATCGGACCACGGCCCATGAATTCCTTCTCGAACTTGATGATCGCCGCGCTGATTTCCGTCTCCACCTGCCCGCGAGTCTTCTTCCCAGGCATCATCGTTCTCCCGCATTTCGCATGAAGGCCCCCAAGTCGCCGTCGCGTTCCGGCCACGGCATAAGATGCCATTGTTTGATTGGACATCAGGCAGTAGCCGCAGATCCGCATCGGACAGGTTTCCAGTGTCTTGTCGATGACTCGCTCGAAGGCCGCGACGTCCGCGGCCTTTGAGAAACAGACGCATGCGTCCCACGCCATGGTTCAAGACGTGGAACCCCATCCCCCCAGGAGCAACACGGCCTGTTCGCGGCATGACGGCAAGGTACCACAACCGGCCAATGCCGTCAATCATTGGAACGGGTCCAATGCTGTTCGGCACGATTCTTGCCAAGATGGGCATCCTCGCCGCTTGCCGGCGAGTGGTTTAGGTTATGTGGCCACGAACAAGCGCCCACCTCGGACGACGGTGATCCCCGACGCTTGCCGTCGTGAGACTCAGGATCGATGGCTGACACCGTGATCCCACCAACTAACCTGAAGCACTCGACGGCAAGCGTCGAGGATCAAAGGTCACTTTCTGTGAGTTGCTCCCGTGGCCAGTTTTTCTCAATGACTCGACGGCAAGCGTCGAGGATGCTTGCCGACAGCAACCGGTGTGCCGAACCGTATTCGACCTTTCCCGTTTAGTTGCCTCCGGCCTCACAGGTTATTCCGGCGTGGCCGCACGCCGGACCAGCCAGAAGATGACGGCGGCGACGGCGGCGCAGATCAGGAACGTGCCCCCCAGCGGCAGGAATAATCTGATTTCAGCGTGCTCGCTGCCGAACATCGACGCCACGTACTGAAACGCGCGAAAGACGACGAATCCGATCAGCGCATTCAGCACGAGCAGCGGGTACAGCAGCAGGTCAAAGACGGCTAATCCCAGGCCGTACAGGCGGCCGCCCGAATGGCGAATCTGGGCCAGCGATATGGCCCCGCAAATCGTCGTTCCCAGCGGCGCTGTCAGCCCCAGCGGCAACAGGGTCGCGGCCAGCGCGATCTGCCACCAGACCGGCCCCGACGGCTCGGCTCCCGCTTCGACCTGAACGGGGACCACGACGAAAGTGGACACGACGACGAACAGAAAGAAGGGAGCCCAAACGGCCCCGGCGACGGCGACGCGAGACAGGCGGGGGTTTGCCGGGTCGGGGGCACAGGGACCTTCCATCTCCGGTTCTTTCGCGGCAGAGCGCGCGGGACGAACAGCCGAATCGCCACGCCGACAGCCCCCGTAGGCATACAGGGCTGCGACGGCCAGGAACGCCGTGAACGAGAGCGGAGGGCGGCCGCGTTCGATGATCGCAAATACCAGCCAGCCGGCGACGATCAGCGCGGCGCCAAGCCCCTCCAGCCGCCAGCCCACCAACAAGCCAACCAGCATCGCAACCATGCCGGCCAATTCGATCTGGACCGGGACCGGTTGGGACCAAAACGCGGGAACCCCTTCTGCCAGAATGAACATCAACACGAACAGGAACCCAAGCAATCCCAAAATGCGGGCGGTCCAGCACACCGCCCAGTCGCCCCGCGACGGCAGCGGCCGCGACGCCTCGCTTTCGCCCGCCTGCGCGGGCGGCCGATTCGCAGCAAAGGCGGCCTTGATGGATCGGCTGCTCAGCACGACCAGCGTCCAAATCCCCACAGGCAGGCCGACCAGATTGCCGGGCGAAATGATCATCCCCAGGATGCCAGCCGTCACGGCGGCGGCATAGCCTTCCAACCGCATCATCTTCAACGCTCCGAACATGGTCAGGCCGCTGGCGATCAGGCCGGCAAACAGCACCAGCAACAGGACTGCCTGGACGTCCGGCGAGGTCGTGAAGGCGTCGGCCGCAGTCAGCGGCGACGGGGCCACCGCCCTGGCCGCCGCGTATTGAGCCACCAGTCCCCAGGCGATCCCGGCGACGGTGACGGCCAGGAAGTTGAGGATGCCGGCCACCAGCAAGCCGATGGCGGGCAAGCGGACTTCGCGCCGCGCCTGGTCCAAGTCCTCTGTCTTTGCGACGGGCGGCTCGGGCTGAGGCCGCTCTTCCGGCCCGCTTGTCGCGATCGACTCGACGCGAGTCTTGATCTCGCTGGCATGTTGGTAACGCAGTTCCGGTTCCTTTTCCAACGCCCGCAGCACCACGTCATCCAGCCGGACGTCGATCTCGACCTTGCGAGACGGCGGCGCGAATCGGCCCAGCGGCAACTCGCCGGTCAGCATCTGGTAGAAGACCACGCCCAGCGAATAGATATCCGCCCGGTGATCGACCTGCTGCGGATGCTCGGTCTGCTCCGGGGCCATGTAGTGCAGCGTTCCCATCACCTGGCCGGTGCCGGTCAGCGTTACCTCATGCGGCTGCCGGCCCGCGAGTTTGGCCAGGCCGAAGTCGGCGATTTTCACCTGGCCCCGTTTGTCCAGCAGCAGATTCTCCGGTTTGATGTCGCGGTGGACGACGCCGATGTCGTGGGCGTACTGGAGAGCGTCGCAGATTTGCGGCACGATGGCCAGCGCCTCGCGCGGCGCCAGCCGGCCGCCGTCGAGCAGTTGTCGCAGGTTGGCCCCGTCCACGTACTCCATCAAGAAAAAGAACAGGTCGCCTTTCCGGCCGAAATCGTACACGGCCACGATGTGCGGATGATTGAGCATCGCCAGGGCCCGGGCCTCGCGCGAGAATCGTTCGGCAAAGGCCGGGTCTTGGGCGACGGCGGGGGCGAGGATCTTCAAGGCCACGGTGCGGCCTAACTGTTTCTGCCGGGCCTTGTAGACGATCCCCATGCCGCCGCGGCCGAGCAACTCGAGAATCTCCAAATCGGGAAAGTGAGCCGCCAGTTCCGCCGGCGTCGGCGGCGTGTCCCCCACCGCCTGCCGCCCCGCGTCTTGCGTGGCGTCCGGCTCGGATGGCAGCCCTTGCTTGAACAAACACGCCGGGCACAGTCCCTGCGGCGCATCGGCCGCCAAGGGACTTCCGCACGCCGCACATTGCTTGTGGTTGGTCATCGTGGATGCTCCCGTATCCTGTTCTGCGTCATGTTCCGCCAAGAACAGAAGCAAACGCCGCGAGAGGTTACAGACAATCCAGCAAATGCCGGATCTCTTCGTCGATTTCGGTGGGATCGGCAACCGTGTGGGCGATCTCCTCCCGCAACAGGTGGCGATAACGCCGCCGCAAGCGATGCACGGCCACCTTGACCGCCACTTCGCTCATCCCCAGCCGCTCGGCAATCGCCGCATAGGTGCTTTCCAGGCCGCCGGCGAGCGCTCCTTTGAGAGCTTCAAACAATCGCGTCTTGCCCCCCTCGTCGAACTCGGCCTGCAGCCGTGCGAGAACACGGTCGAGCAGCGCCAAGGCCCACCGCCGCTCGAACAGCCGCTCCGGGGTCAAGTCATGGGCCGGCTCCAACCGGTACCGGGCCTCGGCGTTCAGACAGTCCCAGGCGATCATCGCCCGGCCGCCGCCCCGTTTCTGGGCCTGCGCCCGGTCTCGCTCGTTGGCCAGGAAGTGCTTGGCCGCGGCCAACAGGAAAGCGCGAAACTTGCCCTTCTCCCGGTCGATGCCGACCAAGACGTGTCTCTCCAGCAACCGCGCAAAGAACTCCTGCGTCAGATCTTCTGCCTCGTGGGATTCGTACCCGCGCCGGCGGATAAAGGCGTACAGCGGATACCAATACGTGCGGCACAGTTCGGCCATGGCGTCCGCCACCTCCGGCGAGTCCCGCCCCTTTGCCGCCGCCAGGACCACCGTCCACCGCGTGGCCACGAAGCCGGCTGAGTCGCAGGCGTCACGATTTGCCGACGTGCTGGACATGGCTCCATTCCTGCTGACTTTCGTGCGAAACTCGCCCGCACCCACCGTCTTTTGCCAGATCGTCGCGGACCGGGCTGCGGCGCTCGGGCGGTTGGTTGACCATCAGCCAATACAGCGCCAGCTGTGCCACGACCTCGGTGAACCTGTCAAAATCCACGGGTTTGACGACGTAACTGTTCACTCCAGCGTCGTAGGACCGCAACACATCCGACTCTTCGCGCGACGAGGTCAGGACCACCACGGGAATGCTCCACGTGCGAGGGTCGGTCTTAATTCGCCGCAGGACCTCCTGCCCATCCACCTTGGGCAGCTTCAAGTCCAGCAGGACCAGCTTGGGCAGCAGGCCTGTCGCCCCCGCCGCATCGGCCTCTGAGCCAAACAGGTACTCCAGAGCTGCCACGCCATCCTTGAGCCAGAGCACTTCGTGAGCCAACCCCCGCTTGCGGAACGTCCGCAGCATCAACTCTGCGTCATACGGATTGTCTTCGACCAGCAGCACCTCGACGGCTTGAGGAAGTGGTTCAGTGGTTGAATCCATAAGATTCTCCTTCATGGGCTTGCATCGGGATGCCCGTCGTGTTCGAAGTTGTGAATTTCTGTGCTGTCACGCCCTCACCGCCGCCACGTCGAGGCAACGCAAAGTAAAACGTGGCTCCGCGGCCCGGTTCGGCTTCCACCCACACGCGGCCGTTGTGAAGCTGGACGATCCGCAGGACCAGAGCCAGGCCGACGCCGTTGCCTTCGAATTCATCCGGTCCGTGCAAACGCTGGAAGACCTTGAACAATTTCTCCGTGTATTTCATGTCGAACCCGATGCCGTTGTCGCGCACGAAATAGATGCCTTCGCCGTCGACGGTGGAACCGCCGATCTCGATCTGGGGGCAAGCTTCATCCCGGGTGTACTTGAAGGCGTTATCGAGCAAGTTCACCCAAACCTGACGGATCAGAATCGGGTCGGCCGCGGCGGCAGGCAAGCGGCGCAAGTGCAGTCTCACCTCGCGGTCCGACGCCCCCTGACGGAGTTCGCAGTACACCTCTCGAGCCATTTGTTCCATGTCGACCCGGGCGGGCTGGAACGCGCATTTCCCAAGTCGGCAGAAGTTCAGCAAATCGTCGATCAGCCGGCCCATCCGCTGGGCTTCGCTGGACACCACGTCCAGCACGCGGCGGCCTTGGTCGTCCAACCGTTCGCGGTACTCGTCCGTCAAGATGCGGGCGAAGCCATGAATCGCCCGCAACGGCGCCCGTAGATCGTGCGAGACCGAGTAACTGAAGGACTCCAGTTCGCGGTTGGCGATCTGCAATTCGGCCGTCCGTTCCCGCACGCGCTGTTCCAACAAGTCGTTCCAACAGTGAACATCCTCTTCGGCCCGTTTCCGGTCGGTGATGTCCTCGAAAATTCCCAGCACGCCTATGATCTGTCCCTGTTCGTCACAATAGGGCACTTTATGCACGTGGACCCAACGGTGCTGACCGTCCGTCTGGTTCAACTCTTCGATTGCTTGCGGGACTCGGGCGCTCATCACGGCGTGGTCGTCGGCCCGGTACTTCTCTGCCAGTTCAGAGGGGTAGAAGGCGAAATCATCCAGTCCGGCAACCTGCTCGGGCTGCAGGCCGTGTTCGCGGGCAAAGTTGGCGTTGCACGAGACGAACACGGAATTCCGGTCCTTGACGATGATCCGCTGCGGCAGATGCTCGACCAGGCTGCGGTGCAGCAGCTCGCTCTTGCGCAGCGCATCCTCGGCCCGTTTGCGACCCGTGATATCCAGCGCGGCGAACGTGATCCCGCGGGTTGCGCCTGACGGATCCAAGACGGCCGAGGAGAGCAAGATGTCAAGCACTTCGCCGCTTTTCGTCCGCCAGCGTGTTTCGACGGTCCCCGTCCCGGTCTCGGCGATCTGGCGGTACTTTTCACGCCCCACGAACTCGTAATCCTCGTCGGTCGGATACAGGATCCGCGAATTGCGGCCCAACAGTTCCTCGCGGGTGTACCCCGTCATCTGAGACAAACGATCGTTGACGAACTGGAGGACACGTTCCACGACGACGCCGATCCCCGTCGGGGCGGCAAGGAGAATGCTGCGGAGCATCTCCTCGCTGCGGCGCTGCGATTCCTCCGCGTGCTGCCGCCGGACGATCCGCCACAGCTCGGTCATCAGCAGCGTCACTTGACGGACGTCCGAATCGTCATATTCCTCCGTTTTGTTGCCCACGCCGGCCACGATCACGATCCGCCCGTCATCCAAGATCGGTACGTTCATGTGCCGCGTCAGGGGCACGTGGCCCGGGGGCAACCCCTTCTTCCACGGATTGGGAAGCGCATAGTCGTTGGTGATGATGGGACGCCGTTGCCGGACGGCTTCGCCCCACAGCCCCGTGGATTCGACCGGATAGACCTGCGGCTTGTCGTCCATCGCACACTGCTGCTCAGCCGTCTCCGACCACGCATACATGGTCAGTTCGCTTTCGTCGTCGTTGACAAAGGCCACATAGCCGATTTGACTTTCGGTCAGCCGCACGGACTGTTCCAGAGCGAAACGGGTAAGTTCGGCCTGGCGGGCGCCGGACATCTGATGCAACTGCAGGAGCCCTTCCAGGCGGGCTTCGTCCAAACGCATCGTCTGCTCGGACTGCAACCGCTCCTGGAATCGCTCTTGGATCTGCCGCGTTCCCGCGGCGATGACCAACAGGCCCAACAGCCAAATCGAACCGTGGATCAACGTCGCCGGAAACGTCCGCTTATAGGCGGACGTCCGTTGCGGCGCCAAATCCACGTCGACGAGGGGGCCGCCGCGAACGTCGCCGACCTGTTCTGAATGCGCGCCATGACTTTCCCCCCCGCGGATGAAGGCTACGTCCCGGTTGACAACGGCCCGGGCGTTGCTGGAAGCGAGTTCTTCCATCTGCCGCCCATGTGTGGCAAAGATGGACAGCAACGAAGCGGCAACCAGGATGGTCCAAAGAGCCGTGACACGAACGACGGAAAAGGTCGAGAGCAAAGTTGGATCAGCCTGGGGGCGTCCCATACGCACCGGCTCCGGTTTTCTGGGGCTGCTGCACGCAATTTCGATTCTGCGAACTCCATTTGTAGCAGACCGCAGAAGCCTTTCAAGACGGAGCGCGCCATGAGGGGGAAAACTCTCTCTGAGAGGGGGGGGCCGTGTGGGGCCTTGTCAACACGCTGTCGATCGCTCGGCAGGCAGGGTGAAATGAAAGGTCGCACCGCGTCCAACTTGGGCCTCCGCCCAAACTCGCCCACCGTGGCGGTGTATGATGCGTTTGACCAAGGCCAGTCCCACGCCTGTGCCCTCGAATTCCACCGTCGCGTGCAGCCGCTGGAACATGCCGAACAGCTTGCCGGCGTACTGCATGTCAAATCCGGCGCCATTGTCGCGGATCGAGTACACGATCTCGGTTCCCTGTTTCGAGCCGTCGATGCGGATTTCCGTCCGCCGCCTGTGGCGGGTGTACTTGAAGGCGTTGTCGAGCAGGTTGAACCAGACTTGGCGGAGCAGCGCCGGATCGGTCCGGGCCATCGGGAGATCCCCCAACCGGAAATCCATCTCGCGATCCCCCGCACGCTCTTTCAAGCGATCGAACTGTTCTTGAACCAGCGCGGTCATGTCGACATCCGTCAGGCGCATCGGGCGTTGCCCAAGCCGTGAAAAGTCCAGCAGGTCGCTGATCAGTCGCCCCATGCGTTGGGCCTCGTTGCGGACCACCGCCAAGGCCCGCCGGCCCTCTTCCGCCAGTTCCCCCGCGTGCTCCTCCTCCAGAATTCGAGCAAATCCATCCACCGCTCGAAGCGGTGCCCGCAGGTCGTGGGAAACCGAGCAGGCGAAAGCCTCCAATTCCGCGTTGGCCGCTTCGAGCTGGGCCGTTCGCTCGCAGACCCGCCGTTCCAGGGATTCGCTTAACTGCATCGAGTACGCCTCGCTGTACCTCAAGGCTTCCTCGGCTGTCCGCCGCCGGACTACCCACACCGCAGCCAGCCACAGCACACACACAAACGCAGCCCGGTTAAAAGCCTCGATCGGCCACGACAAGCCTGGTGAGGCCAGAAACCAAGCGAAAAAGATCAAGACCGAGCTTGCCGCGGCGAAACCGTAGGGCTGCTTGATGCGCGGTGTCTGGTAGGATAACGCCAATGGGATCGCGTGTAGCAGCCACATGGCCACGCCCAACGGCGCACAAGCGTCCGCCAAGAAAGCGGCCAGCACCAGTCCGGCCAGCACCCACGTCAGGCCAACCCGCTCGGCAGTCCCGACTCGCAGACGCGCGACGTGCCGTCCGCTGAGACACGCGATCAGCCGCGTAAACAGTTCGACAGGGGGGACCAGCGAACGACGCTCCTCCGGTTCCAACACCGCTATCGCCGCCTTGCTCGCACTACTCCCGCTCATCATGCAGTCCTTCCGTCCTGGCCGCCGCACTCTCAACGCCGTCGAAACGTCGAGTTGGCGACGCGCAGCCGAGTTGCCGGGCAGACGACGCCGGCTCCTTGCGCAGCAATCTCCAAACCACCCTCGCGCCGTCTGCCCAGCAATCGGTCGACAATCAGACATTCCAGCGTGTCCCGGGCCATTTCGCACAACGGGTTGCCCAGCAAACGCCGCGCTTCGTCCAAAACCTGTGCCTCGAAATGCGTGCGGCAGCTCTGGGTTCGCAGGATCCGCCGTACGACCCGCTTCAGCGTCTCGGCAAGGGACGGGTCCGCCGCGGGCGGGGCAGGTTGCGGAATGTCCGGTTTGAATTGCCGATCACGATCGGTTCGCGTTCCGCCAAACATTATGTTTCTCTCCCAATCCATGAGTGTCGTTGGCTGCGTGGTTCTTCGATTCATCCTCGATCGGTCAGGTGATATAGTCGAACTCGATGTTCGAACCCTCGCCGTATTGATCGAACGCCTGAGCGCTGACGAGTCCGCTGATCCCCGCCGATAACATCAAGGGGTACGAGAAAGATCCATTGCTATTCACGCTGGTGGAGTGTCCCTCGAAGAGCCCACCGAAAACAACCGTCAGGGTCCACGGTTGGGCATGTTCGACCAGGCCTTGGGCCGTCCAGATGTTGCTCAGTCCGGCGATGACACCAAATTCGACGATCACGGGCAGGGTAAGCTGCGGACCTCCAATCCCGCCGGGCCCGCCAGGTCCGCCGGGAGGAGGCGGATTGCCGCTGGGATCGCCGGGAGCGGGTGGCGCGCCAATGGGTTCGGACGTTAGCTCGCCTTCCCCGAGCGTCGTTGGCGTCGTCGAATCGTCAGCGGTTGGAAGCCCGTCCTGCCCCTCCGACGTTTCCGTGTCGCTCGGTACGTCAACGTCGGCACCGTCGTCGCCCGCCAAGCTGACAAGACTCGCCATATTCTGTGCGGCCACCAGTGGCAGCGAGGGGCCGATGCGGTCCAAAACCGATCGAAGTGCCTGGTCACGCTGGGCCAACTCGGTCATCAGGGCATCAATCCGAGCGGTGACGCTTGCCGGGTCGAGCGGCAGGCAAACCTGCGAATTAGCGGCCACCTGGTTGGCGTTGTATTCGCTTGTCGCATCCGTCGACACGACGCCAATCGCCGTTTGACTCGGGACGGAGTCCCCGACATCGGCGCCGACCTGTTCATCTTGCACCACCGCGACCTCCTCTTGCGGCAGCAGCTCGAAAGCAAGTTCCGGTGGGACGGCGCTGAGCTGCAATCGGCTTTCGAGTGTCTCCAAACGCAGCGTCCGGCGGGAAACCGCGCGCCGGACCGTGTCGCGGGCAAAGGATGGCAGGAAACGAATCATGGACATGCGGAACTCCCCCTGTCGATGGTGGCCAAACGCGTGATAAACACTGATCGTTGGACCGCCGTGGCACATCGAACATGCACTGGCTGTCCATACGGGAATCGAGATTCCGCTCGCACACCAGACAAGGAAAAAAAGAAAAACGTGAAAAAGTTCTCTTCCGAGAAACCTTGTTCCACTTTGGCCAATTCAGGGCTATCACTCGACAGCAATTAACTGGCTGCGGATATCCGGAAATACATCGACCGTCAAAGTGATGTGCCCAGGCACTGCAGAGGCCGGGGGGCGCGTCAGCAACTCTTGGAAAAGAGGAGCTTGTGCCAGTTGCGGATTCAGACTGGCGGGTTCTTTGAGTCGGCTGGCAGGCAGATGGAGTTTCATCGCCGCCTGACACGATTTCAACGCCTTTTCAAGAGACTCTTGCTTCAATGCTTCCGTTTCAGGATTCGCGTCTTGGGGTCGCGAGGCGGAGAGACAGGCATAGATGTTCGCGGCGACAAGCTCTAACTCGGCCGATCGGGGGCCCGACTGCAGGGCCGCTTCGACATGCTCCATCGCCGACCACAGGAGTTCCGCCGCCCTCGCTTCGTGGCTCGCCGCGCGATCGTGATCGCCCTGTCGTCGCGCCCGCTCACATTCTCTTCTTTCGTCGAGAACCAAACGCCATGCCACAACCGCCAGATTATGGCGGGCCGCCTGCAGCGTAGGATCCAATCGAACGGCATCCTCCAGTCGGACGGCGGCTTCCGCAAGGTTTTTCGTCTTGGTCAGGCAATACCCGAGATTGTTCAGCACGGCAGGCGTGGCAAGCCCCAACTGGAGAGCTTTGTCAAAACAGCATCTCGCGTCGTTATGGTTTCCGATTTGCAACAGGCACCAAGCGAGGCTGGCCGCCGCTTCGGCGCTGGGATAACGCATCCAATTCGCGTCAAACGCTTGATGGGCACTCCGCAGCCGCGCCGAACGCTCCGCTTCGTCCCGTCCCGGCTGCTGGGCAGCTTTCAGGTCGGCCCAACCCTGCAAAGCCAGCGCTTGGTGGAAATCGCTACGGCTGCCGTATGCATGCTCGAAACATCCTCTGGCGGCGTCGAACTGGCCCGCCTCGAGGTACGCAACGCCCCGTTCGAATTGCCGGACATGACTCGCCGGGCGGAGGGCCAAGCCGATTCCGCAGAAAGCGACGAGCAAGACCAGGGCAGCCGCCCCGCCGGCCAGGGCTGACTTGTGATCCCGGACCCACCGCCGAACTCGGGCCGGCGCCCCCAGTTCCTGCCGGAACCGTCGCCCGACGTCGGCCGCCGACGGGGGACGATTTTGCGGATCAAAGGCCATACAGCCGGCAATCACGCGGGCGATTTCCGGACTGGCCACCGCGGTCAACTGGTCGCACAGGTCGCCGCGGTCCCGCTGTCTTTCGAGCAACTGGCGTGCGCTCTGGATTCTGTCGTTCGGCAGGTCGTCGGTCGGAAAGGGCAGCCGTCCGGTCAGCAGTTGAAACATCGTCACGCCCAGCGCGAACAGGTCGGTCCGATGATCGATCTCCGGGACGCTTCGAGCGTCGGCCTCCAGGACGACTCGCAACTGCTCGGGCGCCATGTAAGGGAGAGTTCCGCCCACGACCGCCGCGGTGCCCGCGCTCTGCATGGACAGGTTGAAATCGAGCAACAGGGAACGGCCCTCGGTGGTCAGCAGGACATTCGAGGGCTTGACGTCGCAATGGCAAATGCCTTGGCGATGCGCGTACTCCAGCGCTTCGCACAGTTCAGCCCCCGTCTCCAAGATCGCTTCGGCATAGGAGCCTCGCCGCCACGGCCAGCGGTTCGTAGCGAAACGGTCGGCCTGGCCGCGTGCGGGAAAACCATGCTGCTGGTTGATGCGCTGAACGGCTGGCAGAACGTCAACTCCGCGGGGCCGCGCGCCTCCGGCGGCGAACAACTCGGCGATGACGTCGGCCCAGGTCGCACTGCTCAGGTAAGGCATGCAAATGACAGAAAAACCGGAGACGAGACGCAGCTGCACGGAATGGACGGGCACGATGTGAGGGTGTTCGAGTTGTCCCAGCCGCGCGGCTTCTTCGCTGGCGTGCGTGCAGATCTTGACGACGACTTCGCGATCTCCCAGGTTCCTCTCCCGCGCCAGAAACACGCGGGAGAATCCGCCGCGTCCGATTTCGCGAACCAGCGTAAAGCCGGCCACCTCCTCACCCGCCTGCGGCCAATCCAGCGACCCCGGCTCGAAGGTGTCCGGATGGTGATCGAGGTAGCGGTGAACTTCCAGCACTTTCAGCAGGGAATGGGCGACGTCGGGAAAGCGACGAACGAATTCTTGCGGATCTGGCGGCTGGCCGGCATCCAGTGCCCGGCAGAATTCCTCGTAGGCCAAATCGACGACGACCGATCGGTACTCGGCCAAACCGGGATGCTCTTCCAGAATGGCGTCGGCGTCGAAACGCTCTTTTTGGTCCGTGCGCGCAATGATCTCCGACGCCAACGCCTTCGCCTCGTCCGCGTCAAGCAGGGTCTTGTCGGAATTGGCCGGAACCACCAGGTTGACGCTCATGGTCCCCTTTCCACTCGCGAACGAAGCTTGTTCAGCACGCGGCTGACTGTTTTCTCGCTGACGCCAAGCTTTTCCGCGATTTCCTCCTGGGACTGGCCTTCGGCACGCAGCTCCACAATCGAACGGTAACGGGACGGAACGCCGCCGCGCAACCGTTCCATCTGCTCGTTCATGATCGCGATTTGACTCGGCGGCGGTTCCCGGCCCGGGATCGCCAGTTCCCGAGACGTCTGGTCCGACAGCGAACATTCGCGGGCAACGTCCGCCTTCTGTGTCTGGAACCGATGTCGGCATTCGTCGACGACTTTGTTGCTGGCAACCCTGGTTAGAAACGCGACCAACTGGGCGGAATGCTCGAATCTGGCCAACTCGCCGCGGTTGCAGAAAAACGAAGCCCACACGGCTTGAACGAAATCGTTGGTGTCGAACTTGGGACGTAGGGCTCGACTCAGACGCCGGCGGACCGCCCTGCACAGATGGTCCCCGTACAAACCCAGCAACCGCTCGACAGCCGCCTCGGATCCAGCTGCGATCTGTTCCATCAAGCCTTGAAACCCGACCTGTGTTTCACACATCGGAGTCCCCCCCTATAACCGCGTGCGCTTGAGAATGACACTTTCGTCGATGGTCGTTTAACCGCGACCCAACGGGGAGCGAGTCGCCCACGCGGTCCCCGTTGGGTCGCGGCTAAACGAGCCCATGCTAACCGTGAGCGGCATAACCGCAGTTCTTATACGCCTTGCTGCAAATGCCTTCAACAAGAGATGTTTCTGATTAACTGAACGAAGCATAGCCGAAAGACGATCTCGGGTCCATCCAGCGATCGGTTTGCCCGTTCACCACCCCGTAGCACCGGCTGCCAGCTTTGATTCAATGACGAAATCAACAGCCCCGCTTGTCCGGGACTGCTTCACGTTCGCCGTTACCCAGCTGACGCGTCCCCCGCTCTTTCCTGGCGTCCCAACGCTCGCTTCAGGGCGGCGGCCAGATGGTCGCGCTGGACGGGTTTGGCGAGGATGTCGCGAATCCCCAGGTCGCGCATATGCTGGGCCATGCCCGCTAGTTCATATCCGCTGCTGATGATGATGGGGATTTCTCGCCGAGTCGCGAGTAATTCCCGGGCCAATTCGGCGCCGTTCATCTCCCGCATGGACAGGTCGGTCAGGACCAGGTCAAAGTCGTCGGGGTGCGAGCGAAAAGCGGCCAGGGCTTCCTGCGGTTTGCCGAAAACGGTCACGCGATAGCCCAGATGTATCAATAGACTTCGCATCGCATCCCGCACCAGCGCGTGGTCGTCAACCAACAGGATCCGCTCGCCGCCGCCCTGAGGCAGCGGCGTCGCGACATCGGCCTCGACCGCCGCCACTCCCGGCTGTTCGGGAAAGAACGCCTGCATCGAGGTGCCCGCGCCCGGGCGGCTTTCCACCACAATGGCACCCTCGTGTCCCGTCATGATCGTCCGCACCACGGGCAGCCCCAGTCCCGTGCCATGCCCCGCCGCCTTGGTGCTGAAAAACGGCTCGAAGATCTGTTCCTGTTCCTCCGGCCTCATGCCGTGGCCGTTGTCCTGGACGGTCAGCCGCACGTAGGGGCCGGGATGCAGGTCCGGATGCTTGGCGGCGGTTTCCGCGTCCATGTCCACGTCGGCCAAAGTCACCGTGATCTGCCCGCCGCGTGCTGGCAAGGCATGACATGCGTTGGTCCACAGGTTGACGACAACCTGCTGGATCTGCGCGGCATCGGCCAGCACCGTCCGGACTCTGGGTGGGATATCGACGGCGACTTCGACGCCGGCCGGCAGCGAGGCCTCGAGCAGCCGCAGCGCTTCCTGGACGGCCGGCCCCAGCTGAATCGGACGCCGCTGCTGTTCGTCGCGGCGGCCGAAGGCCAGCATCTGGCGGGCGAGACCGGCGGCCTGCCGACTGGCACTGATCGCGCGATCCAGGTACTCGGCGGTCTGAGCGTCGGTCGCTGCCCCGGAACGGGCCAGTTGGGCATTCACAATGATCGCGCCCAGAAAGCTGTTAAAGTCGTGAGCAATCCCGCCGGCCAATTCGCCCAGAGCCTCCATCTTCTGTGCTTGACGGAGTTGTGCCTCCAGGGCGCGAAGCGATTCATCTGCTCGCTTGCGTTGCGTAATGTCCTCCGCAACTTTGACGAAATGCAAAATGCCTCCCGCATTGTCGCGAACCGGCGAGATGGCGGCGGATTCCCAATACAACTCGCCGTTCTTCTTGCGGTTGGCAAGCTCGCCCCGCCATTCCCCGCCCGTGGTGATCGTCTTCCACAGCCGAGCGTATTCCGCGGGCGAAGTAAGTTCCGATTTGAGAACACGGGGGTTCTTTCCTCGCACTTCGTCCAGCGTATAACCGGTCAAGTCCGTGAAACGAGGATTGACGTGCTCGATGTTGCCTGCGACATCGGTGATTGTGATCGAGGCCGGACTCTGCTCGACGGCATGGAACAGCAGCCGCAATCGGTTTTCCGCCGCGTGGCTCGCCCGCCGCTGCTCGGCCTCTTGCAGACTCCGCTGGACGGCGGCGCCAAGCCGGATCAGCCGGTCCTTTAGCAGATAGTCATACGCCCCAGCCCGCATCGCGGACACCGCCGTCTCCTCGCCGATCGTGCCAGAGACCAGGATAAAGGGCAGTTCGAGCCCGCTGGCCTTGACCAGTTCCAAAGCATCCAACCCGCTGAAACGCGGCATCGAATAGTCGGCAAGTACCAGATCCCAGGGCTGACGGACCAGAGCCGCCTGACATGCCTCGGGGGTATCTACTCGCTCCCATATCGGATCATACCCCGACCGCCGCAACTCGCGGATCGTTAGATCGGCGTCGATCTCCGAATCCTCGACCAGTAATACGCGCAAGACGCCATCGCCGTGCGCATCGTTGGTTTGGGGGGTGTTCATGGAGGATGTCTCCGGTCATCTAGCCTGACGTCAACGGATATCCATACCATTGGGATAGGCCAATGTCTTCGTAAGCCAGGGCAACTCGCTGTTCTAGCACACGAAAGACGATCTCTGTTTCTGTGCGGATACGTGGCAATCAGGCTCCCTAGTCCAGAAGAGCCTCGGCCATTAGAATAGCAAAAGCGCCACGTCATCAACCCCCGCCACGCGAAAAGGGGATGTTTCATTTCGAAACCTGATAACCGAAACGCCACGAACGAGTGGGCCAGTAGAACAGATGGACGATCAGTTTTTGCAGACAGACCAGCGGGTGCGCCAGTTCCTGACGGTTTCGGAGGCTGAACGCCAACGCATGGGGCAGAAACTCCATGACGAAGTCAGTCAACTGCTGGCAGCGTTGAGCATGCGTTTGCATTCGCTCCGCGACGCTCCTGGCCAGGACATGGGGGCTTCGTTGGACGAATGCTTGGCAATCACGGCGCAGGCGATCGAGCAGGTTCGTGAGATGTCGCTCGACTTGTCTCCTTCAGTACTTGCCGACGCAACGCTGGCGGATACCGTGGAATACTATTTGGAACGTCAGGCCCAGCGTGCCGGCTTGACGGTCAACCTGATCGTCTCGTCGTCGTGGACGCCCGTGTTGCGCGAGGTCGAGGATACGTGTCTGCGCGTGGTTCAGGAAGCCTTGATGAACGTCATCCGTCACGCCTGTGCCCGCCACGTGCAAGTCCGCTTGCTGCAGGATGCGGAAGACGTTGATCTCTCGATCCGCGACGATGGGGTGGGGTTTGACCCAGAGCCGTACCAGCAAGGGTCTGCCAAGCCCGAAACGCTGGGGCTGGTCGCGATGCGGCAGCGTGTCGAGTTGCTGGGAGGCCGCTGCCACATCGTTTCCGCACCCGGTCAAGGCACGTCCATTCAAGTCAGTTTGCCGGTGAATGCGCCCGGTGCGTCAGCCGTTTCAGGCTGACCAACTCTCCCGCCGAGCGGCTTCTTTGCCCGTTGCGACAGACCGTTTGCCGGCCGTGAACCATCAACGGGGGGTTTCCTCCGCCGGTTCTTCTGCTGTACAATCCATGCATCGGGATGAATCACGGTGTCGGTGATAATTCGCGATGGACTTCTATGTCTGCGGCCGCAGGCCGCGTTGGGAAACGGTGATGCGTCCGATTCAAGTGCTGCTGGCTGACGACCATTGCTTGGTGCGAGCCGGATTTCACGCCTTGGTCAACAGCTTGTCCGGTTTCGAAGTGGTAGCGGAAGCTGGAGATGGGCGGGAAGCATTACGGATGTTGGAAAAGTTCCGGCCCGACATTGCGTTGATGGACCTGATGATGCCTGAACTGGATGGCCTGGGAGCGACCGCTCAAGCGGCAGCGGTCTCGCCCAACACGCGAGTCATCATCCTATCGATGAATGCCGGAGCGGAATCCGTGCTGCGCGCCATGCGAGTCGGTGCAGCGGGATACTTGCTGAAAAACGTCGCTCCGTCGGAACTCGAGTTGGCCCTGCGGTCGGTCGCTCGCGGCCAAACGTACCTGTGCGCCGCCGCCTCGCAACATGTGATCGCCGGATATGTTCAGAAGGCGGGCGACGGGGATCCGCTGGATCGGCTGACGTGTCGACAGCGAGAAGTGCTGCAACTGGTCGCCCAAGGCTGCACGACCAAAGAAGTTGCCCGCAAGCTGGAAATCAGCGTCAAGACGGCGGAGACGCACCGTTCGATGTTGATGCAAGAGCTGGGCATTCACGATCTGGCCGGACTGGTGCGTTTCGCAATTCGTACAGGCTTGATTTCCGCCGACGAATGAGATCGGCGAATTCCTCTTACAGTTTTCTTCGGCCTCGGCTCAGGTTCTTTTCCCATCGTGTCCCGGGGTTGTTCCCGATTTGCGCCACCCGGGCGTAAACACTAAGTTACAAGGGTAGCATGCGTTTTAGGAAGCCTCTCGGAAAGGGAGTGTCCATGGACGAACTCAATATCCTCCTTATCGGCCGTCTTCCGGACTTGGCGGACTCGATCAAGCCGAGCCTGGCGGCCTTGTTGCCCAAGTTCACGTTGCGATCGATCCCCAACCCGGTGGATGCGATGCCGGTGATCGAGTCCAGCTGCGCCGTCGCGTGCGTCGCTTTCGCACAGGAATCGGGCGACGAGGCTCTGCTGGCGGCGCTGCTGCACGACTTGCAAACCAGGCATCTGCCGATCCCCGTGTTCGTGATTACCGCCCAGAACGATGTCTACCAGCGGCTTCGTTTTTTCGAATGGGGCGCCGTGGACTGTCTGTCTTGGCCCGCCGACTTGTCTCGATTGGCGGCTTTGATCGACGTGATGTCCGTCCGCCGCCGCATCGAGCCGGGGCATGCGCCCGCACGGACTGCCCAGGCGGCACCGTCCCCCAAGTCGCCCCGCTTTGCCGAGGCTTCGCAACGGACGGTGGCCGGGTTCGTCTTTGCCAGCCGAGCGATGCGCGAGCTGTACGATCACATCGAATCGGCGGCCGCATCGGATACCCACGTGCTGTTGACGGGCGAGACAGGGACCGGTAAGAGCCACGTGGCCAGGGCGATTCACGAATTGTCGTCGCGGCGGAAGAAGCCGTTTGTCGTCGTCGAGTGCGGCGGGCTGTCGCCGACGTTGTTGGAAAGTGAACTGTTCGGCCATGTGCGAGGTTCCTTTACAGGTGCCGATCGCGACCATGTGGGAAAGTTTGCCGTCGTCGAGGATGGCACCATCCTGCTGGACGAGATCGACTGTGTGCCGCTGGAAGCGCAGGCCAAGTTGTTGCGGGTTCTGGAAGATCGCGTGTACGAGCCCGTGGGCGCCAACCGCACGGCCAGATTTCGAGCCCGCGTGATCGCCGCGACCAACCGTCCGCTGGAACAATTGGCGGCGGACGGCAAATTCCGCTCCGACTTGTATTTCCGTCTGAACGTCCTCGAGTTCGAGCTGCCGCCGCTGCGGGACTGTCGCGAAGCGATCGGGCCCTTGGCCGAGAATTTTCTGGGCATCTACGGCCAGCAGGCCAAGTGTTCGATCGACGAGATCACGTTTGCCGCCTTGGAAGCCATGCAGAATTACGATTGGCCGGGCAATATTCGCCAGCTGCGGAACACCATCGAGCGAGCCGTGACGTTGTGCCGCGGCCAAGTGTTGGATGTCGCCGATCTCCCCGAGACGATCCGCAAGGCCGCCGCCCAGGCGGACCAGGATGCCCCCCCAACAGGCAACGGCGAAACACGGAACGAATTGGACTTTGCCCGTCAACACGGCGAACGCCAGCGGATCCTGCAAGCGCTGAACAAACACGGCAACAACCGCACTCACGCCGCCAAAGAGTTGGGCATCAGCCGCGTGGCGCTGTACAAAAAGCTGCACAAATTCCGGATTGTCGAAACGCCGGCGTGAAGTGAAAAACTAAGTGAAAGATTAAGGCGATCTTCAAAGATTATGGCGAGCAACTGTTTTCGATATCCCCGCTGGTGGCACTAATCGGCCAACGGCTTCTTCGATATCACCGCAATCTGGAAGCAACCCCAGGCCAACAGCACCAACGTCAAGGGCTGAAAGCCGTAGACTTGGGCCGAATGTTGAGTAACCCATGCCGCCGTGATCAACAGCCCGACGAACACGCAGAAAGATCTGGCAAGAACGGCATCCGGATGCTGCTGGCAGCGGCGGTAGATCACGTCCCCCGTGATCAACACGTTGGGGATCAGCAGCGAGACGTCGTAGATGGGCGTGTAGGCGCTGAACAGCATATTTCCCGTCAGTGTGGCACACAGGGCCAGCAGTTGCCCGTCGCGGCTTTGGCCCGCGCGGGACCACCACGCGGCCAACACCAGCGGGACGAACCAAGCCGCGATGGCCAGGACCGACAGTTTCGGCAACCAACCGGGGCCGCCATACAACAGCAGGAAAAACGAATGCAAGTCCACGTGTTTGAAGGTCTTGAAGTGTGCCGCTCCGGCTGACATGGTCCGGCCGTAAACGGTCAGCATATCCCAGTAGGCTCGCGCGCCGTCGATGCCCACGATCAGCAGGCAAACCGCTGCCAGTGCCAATCCGCCCACGACCGTGCCCGCGAGCAGGCGCGGCTTGCCGGACAACACCAGCAGCGGCAGTGCGAACATCAACAACGTCGGCTTGACCAGGCACATGGCCAGCACGAATCCGCCGGCGAACGGGCGGTCGCGTCGGACCAACCACAACGCCAGCGAGATCCAGAACAGCCCGACGATCGCCCATTGGCCCGCCAACCAACCTTCGAGAACCAAAGGCGGAAAAGCGGCGGCCAGCAGAATCGCGCCTCGAACGTGCGTCGCTGGCCACGAGAGGCAACTTCGGCACCGCATCAGCGCGGCGCACGCGATACCGGCCAGGATCACCAGCCACGCGGCGTAGGACCAGGCGAAAGGCAGCCCAGTCAACGGGCCCAGCAGAAATGGCAGGACGGGAGCGTGGGCGAAAGGATAATGAACGCCGGGGGGAGTTCCGGGAACCCGCGTGTGCAGCACGTCATCCTGCAGCTTGGGATCGTACAGTTCCCGTGCGGGGTATTCGCGCAGAATCGTGGCCGCGGCATAGAATCCCGCATAATCGGGCGTGCCCTGACGATGGCAGCCGGCCTTGAGGTCCAAGAATATCGTCACCGCGACGCCGGCGCAGAACAAGACCATCAGGACGGAGCCGACTTGAGCCGCCAGCCACAGCCGCGAACCCAGCCAGCGCCAATCGAGCGAGTTGATCAACTTTGTCATGTCGCCCACCCGGATCCATAGCCGTTCGCCGCACGTGTGGAACGCGATCCCCCCAGCGGGACACCGCTTCGCCGATGCTTACCACGTCAAACCGATCGCTCTCTCGATGGGCCAGATGAAGATCCTCGCTGCATAGTAGCGGGCATCCTCCGACAGATCGTACACCGCCAGCAGGAACAAAACCGTAATGGCCAGGGCGCACAGCCATCGCCACGGCAGGCACATCAACAGACGCATCAGCACACCTCCGCACGAATTGCGAGATAAGAAACGGATGACAACGATACGCGCGAGTGCATACCGCGTGCCATGCGCTGAGGCGGGGGTGGGGTGAAATACGTTTCTTGGCCACGGATGAAAGTTAGGCCCCCTCCGAGCTTGCTCGGTGGAGCCCACGACTATGCACTAACAGCGCCCACCGGGCGCGTCGCGGCCCCCTCCGAGCTTGCTCGGTGGAGCCGGTGATTTTTGCACTACCTACGGCCCTGACATCTTAGTGCAGAATCACCGCTCCACCGACGCGAGGTCGGCGGTGGCGTACCTGGCTAATCGCGAGTGCCTTACGTCTAGTGCATAATCACCGCTCCACCGACGCGAGGTCGGCGGAGGCGCACCTGGCGAACCGCGAGTGTTTCATCCGTGTTTCCCCGTGGCAAGACAATTCGCATGCCTGCCGTAAACCCGTGGTTGGCGCGGGGGGTTACACCCAACGCTAAACCCCTGGTTGACAGCATCGGGCGCGCTCGGCGGGCGACCTCCCGTGCCACGGACCGATCGGGCATGGAACCGTGCCATCGGAAAGAAATTCGCAGCGTTCACAAGTCTCTGTAAGTCACTGACTGATATACACTTGCCGACGTTTTCGCCACGTCCACAGTCTTTTTCCAGCATTCGTTTCGCCCTTGTGGCACGCGTCGTGCTTAACACGTTCTGCCATGAAGCAAGGAAAGATCTTGTAAGGCTTGCCAGATCACGATTTTGTCCTTTGCACAGTGTCCTGTTGTTTCGCTTCAATTTTTGTTCGAGGAGAGTTTGCTATGTTGACGTATCTGAAGAATTTCGTTCGGGAAGAAGAAGGCGCCACGATGGTCGAGTACGGGCTGATGGTCGCCCTGATCGCGGTGGTCTGCATCGCCGCGGTCACGCTCATCGGGGGCAGCCTGAGCGCAATGTTCTCAACGGTCGCAACCGATCTAGAGTAGTGAGATGCGTCGCGTGGTCGACGAACGTTCGTTTTCGCGGTGGATGCGTCGCTCGCGGGCGGCGCATCCACTCCGTTCGAACGGCAGTTCAATCTATCGGAATGTGAATCCATTTGACTTGATGCGGGTGCAATCATGTACGCTTCGTTCGTGGGATGGATTTTCGTGAGTGTTGGGGCCGCATGTGTCCTTGCCCAGTTTCTTCGCGGCTGGTAAGGCTTGGGCGTCGGATCAGCAGAAAGACGCGATCCTGGATGGGAAAGGGAGAGCCATGACGTTCATTGGAAGCCACTCGCCGTTGATAGCTCTTTTCGTCGCGACGGTTGTGGCCTTCGTCGCCGCCGTGATCGATTTCCGCCGTTTTCGCGTACCCAACGTATTGACCTTTCCCTTGGCCATCTCGGGTTTGGCCTTCCACGTGACCCTCAGTGGTCTAGCGGGCCTGCAGTACGGCGCGGGCGGCCTCGCCATAGGATTTATTGCCCTCCTGCTGTTCTACGTCATGGGCGTGATGGGGGCGGGGGACGTTAAGTTGCTGGCCGCGATCGGAGCCTGGATCGGCGGGGCCAACGTTATTTATGTATTCTGTGTGGCGGGCATCGTCACGGGAGTCCATTCGCTGGTGGTTCTTGCCTGGCAGCGCCGCCTGCACGAGATCCCGGCGATCTTTCAGGTGGCCGTTGTCCAGATGCTCACGTTGGGCCGCCATATCGCGCAAACCGACTCGGCCTCGCTGGCCGCGATCACCGCGCGGCCGGATCGTCGCCGCTATGTGATGCCGTTTGCGGTGATGATCGCCATCGGCGTGCTGCTGGTGGCGGTCCGGGAGTTCGGATTGTGATGCGATCTCGCTCGTAGCGGTCGTGGCGCGGGGATTGGGATAACAAAGAGGAATCGCAGGTTATGAGCGGGCGAACAATCATGGTTGTGTTTCTGGCCCTGTTTAGCGGGGCCGGAATGGCGGTGGGCGTGCTGCAATCCAATCGCCCCAAAACGGCTGGCGTGGGCACCACAGAGGTCGAGCCTGTCTTGATCGCGATTGCCGATCTCGAACGGGGCCGAACGGTGACCAAGGCGGATGTCGAGGTGCGGCAATGGCCCAAGGGACTTGCGCCCGCGGATACGTTGCGGACGGTGGAGCAGGCGACCGGGCGGGCGGCGGTGGCGAGAATCCTGGTGGGAGAGTTCGTGCGAAAGGTCAAGCTGGCGGAGGAGGGCGCGGGATTTGGCTTGGCCCCGTCGATCCCGGTGGGTAAGCGCGCATTAACGGTGATGGCCTCGCGGGCCAGCACGAGCGTCGCGGGTTTTGTGCTGCCCGGCAGCCGGGTGGACGTTCTACTGAATTTGAAAGCCAGTGGGCGCGGTGACGAAACGGGCGGCGGCAGTACGACGACGCTGTTGCAAGCTGTCGAGGTGTTGGCGGTCGACCAGAAACAGGACGCGCCGGAGGCCAACCAGTTCGACCCCAAGGGACTGACGTCCGTCACGCTGTTGGTTACGCCGGAAGAGGCCAACGTGCTCGATTTGGCCCAGAATATGGGAATCTTGAGCTTGGCGTTGCGGAATTCGTCCGACATGTCCGACGCCGACGTCTTGCCCGCGACGCTGGCGGAAATCCGCCGCCTTTCCATGCCGCCGAACTCGCCGCCCTCGCCGTATTTGGACGGTGACTTGCCGCCGCCGACGGAAATGCTGACCGCGTTCAGCCCGCCGCGCGTCGAACAAAAGGAGCCCGTGTGGATCGTGACGTTGCGAGGAAATCAACGGGGGCGGGTCGTGCTGACGGAGCAAGAAGACAGGCGATAAGAATCGCGAAAGTACTTTCACAAGCGTTTGCCGCGGATCGCGGCGAACGTGACGATCCGCCGGGTCAACCGGCGGTATTTGGGTTCCAGGGGATGGACAGCATGCGAGTTCTAGTTGCCAGTGACGATCAAGCGATGGCCGAGCGGATCCGCGGGATCCTGGTCGAGCACGGGGTGGAATGCCCCGCCGGCCATCTCGTGCCGCTGGACTCGGTGGCCGACCGGAGCGGGTTGCTGCGTCCCGAGTTGGTCGCCTTCGTCATGCCGTCGGACTGGATCGCCGGCTTGGCAACGCTTCGCGAGACGCGGAGCGTCGTGCCTCACATGCATGCCTTGGTGCTGGGGCCGGCAAATGATCCCAAACGGATTCTGGAGACCCTGAAACAAGGGGCCGACGAGTTCCTGGACCGCGAGACGCTCGAGACCGAGTTGGTGGGCGCCTTGGGTCGATTCCAGGCGGTTTGTCAGCGGGCCGATTCAGGTCCCAACGGCGGGCGGATCATCGCCGTACTGGCCCCCAGCGGCGGCAGCGGCGCCAGCACGCTGGCCGCGGGAATCAGCACGGTGCTGGCGCAAGAGCACGGCCAGGCGGGCTTGATCGACCTGCGTCTGGGCGTGGCCGATCAGACCGCCATGTTCGATCTCCGCCCCACCCGCACGCTGGCCGATGTGTGCGATAACGTGGGCCGGTTGGACCAGAGTCTGTTCGAACAATTCTTGACCCGCCACGCCAGCGGTGTTCATTTGCTGGCGGCGCCGATCCAGTCGGAGGACGCCGACCGGGTGACCGCCAAAGGCGTACGGCGGGCGTTGGCTTTGGCTCGCGTGCGGTTCCCGTGCGTCGTGGTCGACATGAGCAATGCGCTGAACGCCGAGCAGGTCGAGGTACTGTGGCAGGCCGATGTGATCCTGCTGGTGGCCAGGCTGGATTATACGTCGATCCGCAATACGCGGCGGATGATCGATGTGATGGTCGAGTTGGGAATCGGCCGGGACCGGATGCGGCTGGTATTGAACGGCTGCGGCCAGCGGCGGCAACTGGAGGTCGAACAGGCCGAGTTGGCGATCGGTGTGAAAGCCTCGCAGTGCATCCCGTATAACGCGGCGGCCGTCCATTTTGCCGTCAACAACGGCCAGCCGGTCGTCATGAAACGCTGGTTTTCGAGAATCAACAAGAACATCCGGACGCTGGCATACAGCGTCAATGGAGTGAAGAAGTAATAGACTAAAGCAGTTACGCCACCCCCGACCTTGCGTCGGTGGAGCGGTGATTATGCACTAGGACGAGCGCAGATCGCAAACAACTCCCTGCATCCCGGCCGCCGCCCACAGCCGCGAAGCGGCTGTGGGCGGCGGCCGGGATGCAGGGGGGAAGAGGGGTTGTCAGGACGCACCTAGTGCAAGATCACGGGCTCCACCGAGCAAGCTCGGAGGGGGCCTGACTTCTTACTGCGTCGGCAGTTGCTCGCATCGGAAACGGAAAAGTGGCGATCTCCCACGGAATACGCCACAGACCATAGAGAACTGAATTTCAAAAAAAAGGTGGTTCCCCCATGGCGTGGCTACGCGGAATGAACGGCAAGCAGCACCCGACGATGTCGGGTTCGACGGCGGTCTTGGACGCTCCGGCCGAATCGGGGTTCCTGCCGCCGGAGCCTGCGGCGACGCCGATCGTCGCGCCGGAGGAGCGGCCGGAGGAGCAGTCCTCCGATTGGTTCCTGGCCCTCAAGCGGGAACTGCACCAGCAGATCGTGACCAAGTTGAATCCCGGGACGCTCCGCTCGATGAGTGAGGAGCAGCTCAAGGACGAAGTCCGGCGGCAGACGGAAGCCCTGTGCCAGGAACGCGCAGAGTTGTTGAACGCGACCGAGCGGGAACGGCTGGTCGTCGAAGTGCTGGACGAGACATTTGGACTGGGGCCCTTGGAACAACTGCTCCGCGATCCGGATATCTCGGACATTCTGATCAACGGACCCAAGTCGATCTACATCGAAAAGCGGGGCCGATTGACCAAGTCCTCGGTCGTGTTTGTCGACGAGCGTCACTTGGTACAAGTCGTCCAGCGGATCGTGGGCAAAGTGGGGCGGCGGATCGACGAGACCAGTCCGTTGTGCGACGCTCGGTTGATGGACGGCAGCCGTTTCAACGCCGTGCTGTCCCCCATCGCCTTGGACGGCGCCGCGGTCTCGATCCGCCGCTTCGGCAACAAGCCGCTGATGGCCGAGACGTTGATCGCCAACAAGTCGATCACGAAAGAAATGCTGCAGTTCTTGGCGGCTTGCGTGCAAGCCCGTGTCAACCTGGTCATCTCCGGCGGCACGGGCAGCGGAAAAACGACGTTGCTCAATGCCCTATCGCGGTACATCCCGGCAGACGAGCGGGTGGTGACGATCGAGGATGCGGCTGAGTTGCGGTTGCAGCAGCCCCATGTGGTGCGGATGGAGACGCGGCCTGCCAATATCGAAGGGCACGGCGAGATCGCCACGCGCGACCTGGTCAAGAACGCGCTGCGAATGCGGCCCGAGCGGATCATCGTCGGCGAATGCCGCGGCGGCGAAGCGTTGGACATGCTGCAGGCCATGAACACCGGCCACGACGGCAGTATGACCACGATCCACGCCAATACGCCGCGGGACGCGATCAGCCGCATGGAAATGATGGTCGGCATGGCCGGGTTCGAACTGCCGATCTGGGTGATCCGCAAGCAGGTCGCGTCCACGATCAACGTCATCGTCCAAGCGGCACGCCTGATCGGCGGCCCGCGGAAAATCACCCGGATTACGGAGATCACGGGCATGGAAGGCGACGTGGTCAGCATGCAGGACATCTTCGAGTTCAAGCAGACGGGACTGGACGAGAACCGTATCGCCGTAGGCCATTTCGTGTCCAACGGCATCCGGCCAGCCGTCTTGGAAAAGCTGCAAGCCTGCGGGATCCCCGTGCCCGTGGAGATTTTTGAGAGACGAGTGTTGGAAGTGTAAGAGTAACAGGTGAGCGGCAAGGCGCTAGCCGCCGGTAATGCACGGAGAGAGCCGGTTGTGCATGGAGAGAGTGAGCGGCAAGGCGCTAGCCGCCGGTAATGCAGCCAAGCGAAACGGATGGCTCGCGCCATTCCGCTTACTTTTTCGTTGTGGAGTTTCCCCATGTCACCGTTGATGGTTGTTTTGGCATTTTTCGCGGGGTTCTTCCTGATCTTCGCGATCAACTACGCCCTTTCGGACGTGGCCGAGGCGCACCGTCACCGGTACAAGATGCGGTTGGAGCAGGAGCTTCGCCGACGTCAGAAGGAATTGGCGCGGGCGTCGGTGGCCGACAAGGATCTGCAGATGGCCACCGCCTCGGGGATGGCGGACCTGATGCCCCGCAGGACGCTGCGCGAACGGTTCCGCGATCTGCTGAACGAATCCGGGTTGGCCATGCGGCCGGATCAGCTGTTGGTGGCGTGCGGAGCCCTAGGCCTGCTCGCCTTTTTGCCCTGTGCTTTTGTCGGCCAGCATTGGCTGTTGGGCGGATTGCTGGGATTGGCTGCTGCTCCCCTGCCGCTGGCCTATGTCGCCTTCGTGCGCAAGCGGCGGCGGGATAAGATCCTGGACCAATTGCCCGAAGCATTCGAGTTGATGTCCCGAACGCTCCGCGCCGGGCAGACCATGTCTCAGGCGTTTCAGTCCGTCGCCGATGAGGGGTCGCCCCCGATCTCGGAGGAATTCGGGTTCTGCTATGAACAGCAGAACCTCGGCCTGACGCCGGAGGCCGCCATGCGGGACCTGGCGATTCGAACCGGCTTGCTGGAACTGAAAATCTTCGTCATGGCGGTCATGATCCATCGCCAGACGGGCGGCAACATGGCCGAACTGCTGGACAAGCTCGGTCGGGTGATTCGGGACCGGGCCAAGATCCGCGGGGCGGTCAAAGCGCTGACGGCCGAGGGCGCCCTGCAGGCGTACATTCTGCTGGCCCTGCCGCCCGGGATGTTAGCGATCATGTTCGTGATGAACCGGCCCTACGCGATGCTGTTGGTCGAATACTACTGGCTGCTGGTCGGGGCCGGGACGTCGATGACCCTGGGTTGGCTGTGGATGCGCAAAATTGTGAACTTTGATTTTTGAGCAGGCGGTGATCATGATTCCAGAAACCGGTACCCTGTTGATTTGGTTTGGCGGCGCGGCCCTTGTGTTCCTGGCTTTGGTGGCCCTGCTGGGCACGGGCCGCGGGCACGTCACCGACCGCTTGGCCAGCGTGTCGGGGGAATCCGTGACGAGCCAAACCGCAGCGGGAGGCATGGCCGAGTTGCTGAATGCCGACAGTCCGTTGGACAAAGAGACGCGGCGGCGGTTGCAGCAGGAGGAGAAGAAACGTCGCTTGCGCGAACGGATGATGCAGGCGGGCTTCTACGCGGCCGCATCGGGCTCACTGTTCATGATGTTCCGCATGCTGCTGGTCGCCGGCGGCGCGGGACTGGGATTCCTGATCGCCACCATGGGAAAGATGCAACTGGTCCATGGGATCGGCATCGGTGCGTTCTGCGGGATGGCCGCGACCGTGGCGCCGAGCCTTTGGCTGGACCGGCTTAAACGATCGCGGCAGACGAAGATCCGCCGCGCCTTGCCCGATGCCCTGGACGTGCTGGTGGTCTGCCTGCAGGGTGGCTTGAGTGTCATGGCAGCCATATCGCGGGTGGCCAACGAGTTGGTCACGGCCCATCCCATGCTGGCGATGGAATTCAAAATTGCGGAACGGCAGATGCAGATGGGCCAGACGGCGGGCGAAGCGCTTCGCGGCATCGCCGACCGGTTCGACATGGAAGAGTTGCGGGGGATGGCGGCGGTGATCAAACAGGCCGAACGCATCGGCGCCAGCATCGCCTCGGCAATGGAAGTGTTCGCCGAGACATTGCGGATGAAACGCCATCAAAAGGCCGAGGAATTGGCTCACAAGGCCGCCGTCAAGATGCTCATTCCCACCGTCTTGTGTATCTTTCCGTCGATCTTTGTCGTGATCCTCGGACCGGCCGGCGTTCAGATCTATAACCAACTAATAGTAAAGGGGCCATAAAATGTTACGTCTCAACAGCAGTTTCATGCGACGGTCGCGGACGGGGGCGACGGTGGCCGAACTGGCCCTGACGCTGCCGATTATGATCTCCATGGGCGTGGGGATCCTCGAATTCGGACGCGGTTTCATGGTCCAGCAGATGGTCACCAACGCCGCACGCGAGGGCGCTCGGCACGCGACCCTGGCGGGCGCCACCAGTACGGAGGTGGTTGCCAAGGTCAAAGATTATTTGGCCACGGGCAGCATCAATCCCGCGGTCGTTGATGTCACACTCACTCCGACGAGTCTGCAAGGGGCCAAGACCGGAGACCAGATGCGGGTCCACGTCCGTGTGCGATACACGGACGTGACATGGATGCCCACGCCCTGGTTTCTTGGCCGAGCAAATTTGTCCGGCGACACCGTGATGCGGCGAGAGTAGCGCGTTTGTCGTTCCGCCCGCAGGCGGTCCCTGCCACCACCGTATCAACCAAGTTTGAAAGGATATCCCATGAACGCGCGAAATCGAATCTTTCCACGGCCCGCACACCGCGCAAAACGCCGCGGGGCCGTGTTGGTCATGGCTGCCTTGAGCACGACGTCCGCGTTGATCCTGTGCGGTCTGGTCGTGGACACCGGGAACGTATGCGTGGCGAAAACCGAGTTGCAGCGCTGTTCGGACTCGGCCGCGCTGGCCGGGACGGCCGTGCTGTTGCCCAAGAGCGCCCTGAACGGCGGCCAACCGGACCCGACGGCGGCCACCTACGACTCGTGGACGGAAGCCCGCAAGTACGTGCGGGCCAACCCCTGCCGCGGCGTCACGCAGATGGAGCTGCTGCAGGAGGACATGGTTTTTTCACGGTACAAGCACGATGAAAGCAATCCCGAACAAAGCGAATTCATCGTGACCAGTACCAGCTACAATTCGGCCAAGGTCGCGGCCCGACGGGATGCGGGCCGAAACGGTCCGATCCCGTTGTACTTTGGTGGCCTGATCGGCGTTCCATCCGTCAACGCCAAGGCCGAATCCGCAGCTTTTTTAGAGAAAGATTTTGAAGGGTTCGGCATCGAGCCCGGCTCGAACGCGACCTGCAAACTGCTGCCGTTTTCGCTGTGGGAAGGTTCGTGGGACGCGCGAGTGGCTAAGGGAGACGATAATTATACCCACAACAGCGAGAATAATACCGTGTCCAACGGCGGCGATGGGGTTTACGAGATTCGGCTGTATCCCAGCGAACTGATTGACTGCCCCGGCAATTTCGGAACGGTCGATATCGGAAGCCCCAATAACTCGACCTCGGACCTGTCCCGGCAGATCCTGTACGGTCCTAACGCTTGGGATTTTTCGTTCTTTCCGAACAGCCAGGTCAAGATCTCGCAAGTCGATCCCGAGGAACCCAACGGCAGAAAAGTCCTGCTGCTGAACGGCGACACCGGGCTCAGCGCCGCGATCAAGGACGAACTGTACGCCATCCGAGGCCAGCCGCGGATTCTGCCCATTCATTGGAAAGCCACCGGCAACGGCAACAACGCCCAGTTTCGGATCGTCAAGTTCGTAGGCGTTACGATCCTGGATGTCGATTTGACAGGGGCCTTGAAGAACAAATATGTCACGATCCAGCCCTGCTATGTTACTGACGGCACGGCGGTCGGCGGCGGCGTGGATGGGCAATCGAGCGAGTTCATGTTCAAACCGCCGCGTTTGAGACAGATTAAGGACGGCAAGTAGTTGTACAACGACATTTTGCAAGGCGGCTCCAACTTTCCTCGCCCCCAAGGGGCAAAGTTGGATTCCATTCCCAGGGCGTTGCCCTGGGCTGATTTGTTACGCCCCTGCTGGGCAGAGAACGAATCCATCGCACAGTGCATTCCGAATTTCGCTCACGTCAGGTGTCCACTCCGAAATGGCGATGAACACATAGGAAGACCCCGAACATGAAGACCAGATTTGATAGATGGTTTGCAACGGCAGTGTTTGCATGCCTGGCACTGCAAGCCGCGAACGCGTTGGCACAAGCCCCCACCGGCACGATGGCCATCGAGCAGGACTGGAGAGTCGAACTGTATGTCATGCCGGACAGCAGTCGGCTGACCTCGCCGCTGTTCGTTTCCTCGTTCTCGATTCCGCTGGTGCCGGCCCTGTTTCAGTGTACATGGAACCATCGTGACGTCCCTATTCTCGAGGAGGGCGGCATCCAGTTGCAGGTTTACCGCTGGAACGATCTGCTGGACGACCAAGAGATCGTAACGCCGCCCTGGCGGGAGAAGCTGAGTATTGACGACGAGGTGATTGCCTGGACACAGCGGCTGGCGATCGTCAACATGGACTATCGTTTCACCGTCAAGAACATCTCCAGCAAGACATGGGGCGCGATTGCCGGTCCGTACACGATCAAACGCACGTTTCTGCTCTGGGTTCCGCCGCTGGAACTCTACAACTTCCAGGAGATCGCCGACAACTCGGGGATCGTCATGGGCGGCAACCGCTTCAAGAAGATGACGGTCCTGCAGACTCGCTTCTACGACGTCAATGGCAATCTGCTGGCGCCCGTGGTTCCCGAACCGCCCGGAGGGCGCCAGCTGTTTCCCCCGACGCCAGGACACGCCTCGTATGAATTCGTCGGAGCCGCTGCGGAATAACGCATCATGACACGGATCGTGGCCCCGTTTCGCCCAGAACACGTTGCTGCTCGACCGAAGGATGCCCGTCGGCAAGTCTCCCCGCTTTGGACGTTTCGCGTCATCCCCTACCTCATGGCGCTAACCCCCGTGTCATTTACCGTTCAGCTTTTCGCGGTATATTCTCCAAGGTGGGGAGACGTGGCCTCTTGCGCTGGAGCGGCTCTCGTCTTCACTGCGGCTGGTCATGTGCTGTTGAAACTTGTCCTTCGCAGATCTCCCACAACCGAGATCATCCTGTCTTTGCTCGTGGGACTCGTTGTTCTTGCTCCGTTCTTCACCGTCTTCGTGCCGACGGCGTACCAGACATTGTCGCTAATTGCACTGTGCGTTGCCAGCATGGCGGGCGTGGCAGTCACGTGGTGCACCCGCCAGCAAGTCCAGCGGAGTGCTCTTCCCACGCTGATAGCGATCGTGCTGGTTGCCGCAATTGGCTTACAGATGATCTCCACTGCCCGTCGCGTCATCCCCGATGCTTGGCGGAGTCGTCGTAGCGACGCAAGACTGTATACTCAGCAGCGGTTTTCGACAACCACGAACCTGCCGGCAACGGAACCATTGAACGAAAATAGCCTTCCGCATATTTACCTTATCGTACTCGATGCCTATGGACGTAGCGATGTCTTACAGCGACTGTACGGATTCGACAACTCTGTTTTCTTGGAAGAACTGCGCGGGCGTGGCTTCTTCGTCGCCCGTCGCAGTCGGTCCAATTATCACTTGACCGACTTATCAATCGCGTCGACTCTCAATCTCGCCTATCTGAACGGACGTGAATTGCAGCACTTTCGTACCAGGCTACCGTTGCGTTCCATGATCTGCGACAGCATTCTTGTGCGAACTCTGAAACAACATGGCTACGAGACCGTAGCATTTGAAACCGGCAAATCGACGACTGAGTGCGAGTCTTATGACCGCTACTTATCCCCGAGTAAAGCCCTTTCCGACTTACAGGATGTTCTCATCCACTCGACAGCCATACCCCCATTTCTGGAGGCTGTTCAGTCGTGGGTTCCGTACTGGCCTTCCACCCTGCACCGTAATCGAATCGCGCAGACCTTTGAACAACTGCCCCTTGTTACCCGGGGGGCAACAACGCCGACGTTTGTCTTTGCGCACGTTATGGCCCCGCATCCTCCGTTCGTTTTTGATGAACTCGGCAACGCGAGAAACTTGCATGGCCGCTATTTGCTTGCTGACTCCGGGCCGTTCCACGCGGTTCATGACCGGTCGAGTTATGTGGACGGGTATCGACGCCAGTTACAACACGTCAATTCTCAAGTCCTGCGGATGATCGATCGTATTCAATCCCAGGCGTCCCGTCCGGCCGTGATCATCATTCAAGGCGATCACGGTCCGCGTTCTGCGGTGAACGTCTCCAGTCCCGCCACCAGCGACATGCATGAGGCGTTCGGAATTCTGCTTGCCGTCGGAGCGTCCACCGGCGCGTCCGTGCATGCGTCTGCGTTTTACGATGAAGTGACGCCAGTCAACATTTTTCGCCAAATCTTGAATTCCTACTTCGGGACCAAGCTTGATATGCTCGAAGATAGGTGCTATTTTGAGAACCCGATTTACAGCTATCAGTTCCAGGATGTGACTCAGGCTGCAACTGCGCCGGACGCCGGCGCCGGTGCTGACAAGAGCAAGTGCTTTATTAAGAACTAACCATAAAGGATAATATGACAATGGCCACGTTAGGGATTTTTGCGTATATTGACCCGATGTCGGGAGTCTTTTTGCTTCAGATTTTGGCCGCCGCCGTCATCGGCGGGTTGGCATTTTTTCGTCAGGCGATTTGGGGGATGTCACGGGCGGTCTTGCGCCTGGGCGCCTCGCGTGATGAGTTGAGAAGTTCGGCAAACTCCCCAGGGAAAGGGGACTTGCCGTGATGCTAGACGGCCGCGTGCCTGGTTCTTTTCGAGATCCTTCGGGATTTGTCTTTCTTCACGGCGGGCGAGTCCTGCGCGCCGTCGACGAAGGGTGTTTCCAATCGTTGGAGAAGTTGCATTCGGACGGGACACTCGCGCGTTTATCCCAAACCCACGGTCTCGTGGCTACGCAGATTGTCGAACAGGAAGCCGACGTCGCGGCCCTGGAGAGCGTGTACTCCGACACGTACCGATATCTCGAACACGAACGAATCACTCCCATTACATACCCGTATGAATGGACGCTGTCTATGCTCGCCGATGCAGCGATTTGCACGCTGGATCTGCAACTCGAGTTGGCGAACTCCGGTTACTCGCTGAAGGATGCAACACCGTTCAATGTTCAGTTCGTCGCAGGCAAGCCGAAATTCATTGACGTGGCTTCGATCGAGCTTCCCGGCCGCCGGGATATCTGGTTTGCTCTCGGACAGTTTTTTCAGTTGTTTCTGTATCCTTTGCTTTTGTGTCGTTATCGAGGCTGGGATCTGTCGTCTCTTTTCTTGGCACGGCCGAACGGTCGTTCGATCGAGGAGGTGGCGCATGCATTCGGGTGGATGGGACTTCTGCGGCCGATCCTCTTGATGGATCTGAGCGTCCCGCTGTTGTTTCAGTGGCTGTCCCGAGGAAACAGTTCCAAGCGACGAAACTTGTTGACAAAACCGGCAGGTAACGCTGCGCCGCAGGTGCTTAATCTGCGAAGACTGCGACGTAAGACAGCGCGGATTGCTGCCGGATACCGCCCTCGTAGCGGCTGGGCGGCGTACACGGACCATCGCAATTACACGCATGCGGGAGAAGATGCCAAAATGGCGTTGATCGAGGGGTTTTTGCGTGAAACCTCGCCCGCGACGGTCGTGGACGTCGGCTGTAATACTGGAGAGTACAGCTTCGTGGCCGCGGAAACAGGTGCCAAGGTTGTGGCGATCGACTCGGATCATGACGCTGTGGAGGTCCTGTACCGGCGATTGCGCGATAAACCGATGGATATCACTCCCATGGTGGGAGACATCTCGAACCCCAGTCCGGGGATCGGCTACATGAACACGGAGCGTTCGCCACTCCTTCAACGCATCCAGGGCGATTGCGTGTTGTGCCTGGCGCTGCTCCATCACCTGCTGATTACTGCCAATCTCTCGTTGGCGGCCGTGCGTGACATGCTGGCTGTTCTCACCACTCGCGACGTCGTCCTGGAATTCGTGCCGACCGACGACGAGATGTTCCGGACGCTGCTGGGCCTGCGAGTCGACCTTTTTGGGGAATTGACTTTGGCGCGTTGCAGGAGCGTCTTCACGGAGCAGTTTACGGTACTGAAGGAGGTGCGGCTTCCGCAGTCCAAACGCAGTCTTCTTTTCCTGCGTCTGACCTCTGCCGCATGGCAGCCTCTGGCAACGAATCCGAATGAACAAAGCCGTCCGACAGGAAACGATGATAGCGCTGGCTGACCGTCAGCAGTCTGAGAGGATTGGTACAGATGATAGGCTACCACACGACATGGGCTATTGTCGATGGGGATCTTCAACGCGAGTTATGACCTGTAAGCGTGCCCATCGGTTGGCCGGGGCATAACCTGCGACAACAGCCCCATGACGATGATCGGGCGAAACATGATTTTTCGAAAGACGTCACCGGGTGGTGAGAGGAAGCGAAGTGATGGCCGGGATCTCTGCTGCAATGCAACCAATCGCAGGTCTCTGGCGGCGTTCAGATTGTCGTGGGAGGTTAAGGTGTGGGACAGATTCGCGACGGCGCGGAATAGTCCTGATGCTTGCAGTGATTGTGAGTATCGAGGCCGTAATGGTAGTTTGGACTTGGCGGACGTGGGCGGATCCGATCGTAGACTTTGGGCGGGAGGTCTACGTGCCGTGGAGATTGTTTGAGGGCGATCACCTGTACCGCGACGTTGCCTATTTCAACGGACCGCTTAGTCCCTATATTAACCTTGGGGTATTCCGGCTCTTGGGTCCCTCGGTCAACTCGATTTTGATGGCGAACTACGTTTGTCATATATTGATCGCCACTGCGATTTGCGTCTTGGTCAACCTGCTCACCAGCTTACGGTGTGGACTGCTTTGTGTCACCGTGTACCAGGCGCTGTTTGGGTTTGCGCAATATGAGTCTGTGGCGAACTTCAACTACTTGGCGCCCTACTCGCACGAGCTGACGCACGGAATGTTGCTATCCCTTCTGTGCCTGCTGTCCATGTATCGTACGCTCGCCTCGCGTCGGGGTAGTTGGGGCCTAGCAACCGGAGCCCTGTTGGGGTTGGTGTTCCTCACAAAACCAGAGCCGTTCTTGGCTCTGGCTGCAGCCTGCGGGACAGGACTAGCTACGACGACTATATGCCGACCTTCGCAACTGAAACGGGTGGTGCAGCTATGTCTTGCGATGCTGGTCGGGGCCACGATAGTTATCGCCACCGCGGCCATCTTGTTACGTTCAAATCTGTCATGGCATGACGCATGGCAGGGCATGTTGGGTGGTTGGACCCACGTGTTCGACAAACGCATCACCGATCTCAAGTTCTATCGGCGCGGTGCAGGTTGGGATGCTCCGACTGCGAGATTGATGACGATAGCATTTTGGCTGGCCATTCAGCTTCTAGCTCTTCGATTTGCTTGGCGCGAGTCGTTTAGGCAGAAGGCTTCCGAGAAGAAGACCGTCGATTTGTGCCTCCTTATTCTGACGGTCGTGCTCTTCTATGTGGTCACCGTTACGTTTCGCACAAGTATCCCCTTGATGGCGATTTTGGTGTATTCAACGCTGCCCGTTTGGGTCTTGTGCGTGATCGGAGGCACGCTCCGTCAAATGCGAAAACCCTTCCCGCGTGGTGGGCTCGCCAGACGCTCGATCATATTGGCCTGCATGGTGTTTGCACTGTTAATGCTAGCGAAAATTCCTCTCTGTGGCAGGATTTCGGGCTATGGCTTCGCCTTGGCGATGCCCGCGACGCTGACTGTGGTTTCCGCCGCTTGGTGGGTAGCACAACAGGTGGCTATTAGGAATGGTTCAGTTCAACGATTCTGTGCTTGGTGCATCTTCTTCTTCCTCAGTTTCAATGTCTTTTACTTTGTCCAGATGGCTCGATTGATTTCTGCCCGGGACGCAATGGTAATGGTTAACAACACGCCGTTATTTCGGGCGTGCCACGAACGGGCAGTGATAATCAATTCGACGCTGGCGGAGATCCAAGCACGGCTCAAGGAGGAGGACACACTTGCCGTCTGGCCAGAGGGGGCGCTCTTGAACTTTCTTGCCCAAAGACGGAATTCGACGCCATACATCGTCTTGATGCCTCCCGAAGTCTTGATGTATTCGGAAGACGTCATCTTGGACAGCTACCAGCGTCAGCCTCCAGACTATGTCCTGTTGATCAATCGGGATACTTCGGAATATGGCGTCGGGCAATTTGGACATGGATACGCCCAGAATCTTTGGGCATGGCTATGGCAAGAGTACCGACCGGTTACTATGCCGGATCAAGAACGTTCGGAATCGGACAAATTTGGCATGCTGTTATTGAAATGGGACGGTTCGCCATGACACTGCAAAAAGCAGGGGATGGTTTGACAGGCTGTTCAGGGGGCCAACGGACAAGGGCCGTTGACGCGGGATTGCCATCGCCACGGCACGAGGCGTGTGGCGTGCCCGAGATTAACGCCCGCGATGTGGGCCTCGCTGCAAGGACGGAATTCTGGTCGCGTAGCGACGGCTTGATCCTAGCCGTGGGGCCAACCCACGGTGGATGTTTCGTGAGGATGCCTCCGTCGCGTAGCAACGGTTGATCCGACGAGCGTGTCGCGGCATGGTTTCAATCGTCGCCACGCGACTTGTCCCGACGCTCGTCATGGACCTCCGTGGGTTGAAACCCACGGCTAGGATCCGTAGCCTCTACGCGGCAGAGGCTTCGTTGCCGAAAAGATGACGAGTGTGTCAGGAACCGGTCCTCGTTTGGCAACCATCCGACGGCTGATCGCGATTCCCCAACCACACGTCACGGAGCATGCTGTTTTGCCGATGCATTACTTCGTTCCTGGTCCCTTTGCCTGGCTGTGCGGCACGACCACGGCGCACGAGGCGGAACTTGAATTGCCGCTCATGTCCCAGGCCTCGACGACAACTGAATAGACGCGGCCGCTCCGGTCGCTGCCGTCCCGCTCGGCGCGCAACACGATCGTGGCCTCGTATCTGCCATCACCGACGTGTTCCAAGTCGATGTCCACCGGCGCGGTGAAGCCGTCCTGGCCAGCGACGTCGCCGACGTGTCGGCCGCTGCCGTTGCTGTCGTCGGGCTGGCTGCTCGAGATCCGACACAAGACCGGCAGATCCTCGGGCGCAGTGCAGTCATCCAGGGCCAAGGCGGAGATTGTCACCGGCACCATCGCGTGATTCGCCGGCCTGAGTGAAACCACATCCGTGGTCACCTCGACCAGCGGAGGTTGGTTGTTGTTTGCCGACCGGATCGCCAGGTTGTGGGCGGTTCCCGCCGCCAAGGCCACGAAGTCGTTGCCCTCGGGAACGTCGCACTGGCCGAAAGCATTCCATCCCCAGGCGGCCAGCGAGCCGTCCGCACGCAGAGCCAGACTGTGGCCGTATCCCGCCGCCAAGGCAGTGAAATGTTGGCCCTGAGGAACGTCGCACTGGCCGAATCCGTTCGCTCCCCAAGCGACCAGCGAGCCGTCCGTACGCAGGGCCAGACTGTGGAAATACCCCGCCGTTATGGCCACAAAGTCGTTGCCGATGGGAACGTCCGTCTGGCCATCCGCATTGGCACCCCAGCCGACCAGCGAGCCGTTTGCACGCAGGGCCAGACTGTGCGACCACCCCGCTGCGATGGCCACAAAGCCGTTGCCGCCGGGAACGTCCGTTTGGCCGGACTGGTTGAGTCCCCAACCGACCAACGAACCGTCCGCACGCAAGGCCAAACTGTGGGATCCGCCTGCCGCGACGGCCACAAAGTCATTGCCGGCGGGGACGTTGGTCTGGCCACCCCAGGCGACCAGCGATCCGTCCGCGCGCAGGGCCAAACCGTGGGCGTATCCCGACGCCACAGCGACGAAGTCGTTGCCGCCGGGAACGTTCGTCTGGCCGTATTGGTTGAATCCCCAGCCGGTCAACGAGCCGTCCGAACGCAGAGCCACGCTGTAGAATTCGCCCGCCGCAACGGATAGAAAGTCGTTACCGTCAGGGACGGCGGTCTCGCCGAACAGATCCAAGCCCCAGCCGACCAGGGCGGGCGCCGCGGGCGTTTGTTCGTCGGCGCAAAACACGACACCGGCAGACGATACAGCCATCGCGGTCAGCAGGATCAACCAGAAAATGCCGCAGGTTCTCGAACCTCTCCCCATGGTCAGCCTCCTGAATTCGATAAGAGTGGCCTCGATCGGAACATTGCGAGATGCTAGCGGCTGTCGGTCCAGGTTTGGCCGAAAGCCGCGCGGTATTTTGCAACTGTCGTGCCAAAAACGTGGTCTCGAGCCGACGGGGGGCCTCGAGGGTCGTGTCCGCGAGAGAAAACCGCAGGATACGGTACTTTGGACGAGAACGGTGGGCAGATTACCGCGAGGCAGGATGGTTGTTCTTCGAGCGGGGTGGTAACGAGACGTTGGCGCTTGGGTGTCATCCAGGAGTTTGCGCTTGGAAGGGGTGCTCTTTTCGCGATGGCGGCAAGATATTCTGCCTGTGCCGATTCTTCCACAGCGACCGGAATTGCTGGAAAGACCAGTTCGGCCTGCCCGATGGTTTAATGGCGTTGTGACGTTTTCCCTGCTTGCATCGGATGTGCCATGAGTATTTGCCATACCACGAAACGGGGCGGTAACGCCTGGAGAATCGCTATCAACGCTGGCTTGGCGATGTTGTTCCTGCTCGATTGGGCCGTATGCGCCAACGCCCAGCAGCACGTCGAGGCCGTGCCGTTGCCGCGCGGGGCGCCGGCGGCGTCCTACCCGCAACCGGCCAGGATTCCCACCGTGCCGGCGGCGCCGCCACGGCCTGCCGAAGGGCCGGCGGCGGACCAGCGATGGCCGGCCGGAGCCGATCCGGCCGCGGCACCGATCGCGTCCTTCGTCGGGCCGATGAGCCGGAACGACGCCGTGATCGAGGTGGTCGTCGGCCAGGCGCGGCTGCTGACGCTCAAAGCGGACATGGCGGACGAGCGGGGAACCGGGGTGATTGCCGTGGGCGATCCGACGGTGATCGATTTTGATATCCTGCCGAATCCTCGCATGTTACGCATCACCGGTCGCCGCGCCGGCGTGACCGATCTGTCGTTCGTGACACCGGACGGTCAAGCGTTTAGCTTCGAGGTCCACGTGGTTTATGATTTGGCCTTGCTGCAAGCGCAATTGAAACAAGTCTTTCCCGATGCCCAGCTGCGGCTGTTTCAGATCCGCGAGCATCTGGCCGTGGAAGGCCAGGCTCGCAGCATTCGCCAGGTCGATCAGATCCTGCAGACGTTGGAAGTGTATCTGGCTTCGGTCCAGGTGCCGTCGGCGACCGAAGGCACGGAATCCGCAGGGACGGGCCGACCGGCACTTGGCGGGCGCAGGCCTGCGCCGCCGGATCCAACGACCGGCGTCCCGACAGCCGAGGGCAGGACTGGGCAACCGGCGGCTGGCGCGGGCGACGAACCGGCGAGGCCCGCTACGGCGGTCCCGGAGCCGGGCGGAAAGCCCCAGGTCGAGGGCTCCTTCGTGTCGCCGCAGATCATCAATCTGTTGCGGGTGCCGGGCGTACAGCAGGTCATGCTACAGGTGCGGATCGCGGAACTGAACCGCACGGCGTTGCGGCAGGTCGGGGCGGACTGGAGATTTGAGTTCGGGACGGGGAACGTGCTGGAAACGTTCATCGGGGGCGGAGTCAGGGGCGGAGCCCCCACGGTGACGGGCGTGTTTCCCTCGGCCGATTTGGATTTCGCGCTTCGCGTCTTGAGAACCAATCAGTTGCTGTCAGTCCTCGCGGAACCGAACTTGGTGGCATTAAGCGGCCAGAAAGCCAATTTCCTGGCGGGCGGCGAGTTCCCTGTTCCCGTCCCGCAAAACTCCGGCGGTGGCACGACGATCACGATCGAGTTCAAGAAGTTCGGCGTCCAACTCGAGTTTGAACCCTACGTGCTCGAAGATGAAACGGTCCGGTTGACCGTCGACTCCGAGGAGAGTTCCCCCGATTTGACCAACGCGGTCGAGGTGGACGGTTACTTTGTCCCTGGGATCAATACCCGTCGCGCCTCAACCACGGTCGAGATGCGTCAAGGCCAAAGCTTGGCGATCGCCGGATTGCTTCGGATGTCCGTCGAGGCGAATACCAAACGCATCCCTGGATTGGGGGATCTGCCATACATCGGTCCCTTCTTCAGCAATACGACCCACCAGCGTCAGGAAAAAGAGTTGCTTATCCTAGTAACGCCCTACCTAGTCGCGCCGATGAACCCGGAAGACGTGCCCTGTTTGCCCGGCGAGGAGCTCAAGGACCCGAACGATTTGGAGTTCTACTTGCTGAACCGTATCGAGGGCCGCACGGGCCGCGACTTTCACCCCACGCGGACCTGGGACGACCCCTGGAACCTGCGGCGGTTGATGCACCTGGAAAGCCGCTCGGTTTCCGGACCGGTCGGACTGTCCCCGTGCGAGTAAGACCGCGTACGTCAGGCCTTCCCGCCTGACTGGACCGCGTAGGTCAGGCTTTCCCGCCTGACCTGCAAACACGACGCCGCCATGAACCACGAATCACACGAATCACACGAATGAGGTTGGAGAATGACGATTGCTGACGAGCGTCAAACCGTAACCGTGGCATTCGTGTGTTTCGTGGCAAATCCGCTTTCCCCCGAAATGCCCGCCCGAACTGATCGGAGAACGTGATCATGCGAAACCAAACCACACGTTGGTGGATAATCCTGGGTTGCTGGTCGTGTGCGGCCTGCGCTGCCTGGGCCCAGCCCGCAGACAGCACGCCGCTTGCCCCGCCTGAACCGCTGCCTGCCGAAGGCTATGCCGACAACGGCTCGCCGTACACCTCGGCCTGCTGCCCGGGCGACCGCCCTGCGGAATCGGGCATTCGTGCCTGGTGGCTGTACCGCGCCAAACCGGCTTTGCAATATTCCCATTGGGGTTATCCCGAGGAGTTCGAGGAAGTCCCCTTCGGCGCTCGCGTGCGCATGGCGCAACGGGCTCAGCTGTGCAGCGGCTGGATGGCGCGGCTGTGGCTGTACCGCTACGATTTCTGCGACGAGTCGGCGGCACTCAATCCCGCCGGACGCAAACGGCTGTACGAATTGGCCCGCGAGTTTCCTGCTTGGATGCATCATGCCCTGGTGATCGAGACGACCGGGATACCGGAATTGGACGCCGCTCGCCGCGAGCATGTCACGAGACTGCTGGAGGAGGCCGGTGCCCCGGCCCATGTAGTGATCGGTGTAACAACGGTTTCCGCGCCCTTTGGCGACGAAACGCGGATGTGGAACACGCGATTCCTGAATCAGGTTCGTTCCGGCGGAGGAACCTCAACGGGCGGTGGAGCCGGCGGTGCGGCCGGCGGCGGCATGGGCGGTGGCGCCGGGAACGGGGCGAGCCCGTAGAAGACCGTCTCCACCGAGCTTGGGGGCTGTTGATTCCGTTGTGGCGTAAGCTTCCAGCCTGCGAAATGGGCAACGGAAGCAGAATCGCCAATTGAAAAGAGGCAGCCTCGGCAAGCTGGAAGCTTAGCCCACGTGCCATTGAGCGGCAAGGCGCTAGCCGCCGGTGACGTCCAGAACCGGCGGCTAGCGCCCAATGCCACTTACTTTGTAGCGGCACGGCGCGAGCCGTCCGGTATTTCAGTCGTAAAACCGGGCGGCTTGCGCCGCTCCGCTAACGAAAACGCCCCCAATGGTCCCAAAGTAAGCGGCACTGGGCTAGCGTCTTGCCGCTCACAACCCACGGATTTAACGCACACGATCGACAGCCCGCTTGCTCGGTGGAGCGAACGATTCGGTCGCCGCGCGCCCTGTTGCAGAATCACGGTTTCCACTCAAGACACTGAGGTCCAACGATGATCCCGTCGACGCCCTACCATCGGCCGATTGTGCTGGTATGCTTGCTCGCCTCGCTCGGCGGCTGCCAGTCGCCCAGTGGTCTTTCCAGCTTCCGGTTGCCTTGGTCCAAGACGGCCTCGGTCGGGCAGCGCCCGCCGCCGCCCTTGCCGCCGACCACGAAACCTTTGACGTCGGATCAAAAGGCGGAGATCCAAATGGCCTTTGCCCGCGGACTGGAACGTCAAGGCCGCACGGACGAAGCCAAGAAGATCTATCTGGAACTTGTCAAAACGTCGCCGAAGCGGGCCGACGTACACCATTGCTTGGCGCTGCTGCACGATCGCAAAGGCGAGTGCCGGGCGGCCGAAGCGTATTATCAGAAGGCCCTGCGTCTGGCTCCGGAGAACGCCGAGGCATACTGCGATTTGGGCTACAGCTACTATCTGCAGCAGCGTTGGCAGGACGCCGAGGAGCAATTGCGTCGCGCGGTAGCGTTGGAACCGGACTTGCGGCGAGCCCACAACAACCTGGGGCTGTTGCTGACGCGAACCGGCCGCGAAGCGGAGGCGTTTGACGCCTTTGCCAAAGCCGGCTGCAGCGAAGCCGAGGCGCACGCCAACGTGGCCTTGGCCCTGTCGCTGGCCGAGCGTTGGGACGAGGCCCGCGCGCACTATCGACGGGCCTTGGCACTGGACCCGAATTTGAAACCCGCGCAACAGGGCGCCGCCAGCCTCGAGACGGTGGCCGGCAAGCTTCCCGGAACCAATCCCCCTCCGGCCGTTCCCCCTTTCGCGGCGGGAATTGCCCCCGTTTCGCACCAGCAGTGAACGCCAGCTGCCGAGCGTTTCTACCGCACGCCGTTGCCGCTCATTTTCAACCGCGTGCGGTATGACGCGAGCGCGCGTGCCGTGAGCGGTTCAACAGGCCTCACGGTTTATCACGTCCTCGATCACCTGCATCAGCGGTTTCATATCCCCCGACTTTTCCACACAGGCCAACGCTCCCAGCGGACGCAGCACGTTCATGTCGACGGTGCTTGTGTCGCCCGAGAAGATCACGGCGGGCGAGGCATGGCCTGCGGCGCGGATTTCGCGCAGCGCATCAGCGCCATCTTGCCCCCGGAGGTTCATGTCGACCAGCAGTATGTCAAAGGACTTGGCAGCCAGCACTTCGAGGGCCGCAGCGATGTTGCCGACGCCGACGAAGTCGTGCCCCCGTTTCCTGCACGTCCAGCTTACAAGATCGCGGAGGGTTTCCTCGTCGTCGATCATCAAGATGCTCACTTTCGTGGGCACCCGGGGCTTTCCGTCTTGCAACAGGGCCGCGAGTTCTGACGACAGATCGCCCCAGCGGAAGGGCTTCTCGATGAACGGTGTGTCGGAATCGAAGCCCCCTTGATAGAGGATCACGTTATCCATGTAGCCCGACATGAAGAGCACTTTCAGGTCCGGCCGGATGTTCCGCAGTTGCTCGGCCAACACCTTGCCGTTGATCCCGGGCATGATCACGTCGGACAGGACCAGATCGACTTGGCCTGCCATCTCCGTGAACGCCGCCAGGGCCTGTTCGGCATCGGCCGCCAGGGTTACACGATAGCCCCAGGCCGTCAGCGTCGTGTTCAGCAGAACGCGGAGGGCTGCTTCGTCTTCGACCACCAGGATTCGCTCGCCCCGGCCTCGGACGATGGCTTCCTCCCCGGGTTCGGCGATCACCAGCGATGCGGGGTCCGTAGGCGGCAGGTAGACCTTGCACGTCGTCCCTTGGCCAAGCTCGCTGATAATGTCGATCGCGCCGCCCGTCTGTTTGAGGATGCCGTATACCGTCGCCAATCCCAGGCCCGTTCCCTTGCCCATCTCTTTGGTGGTGAAAAAGGGTTCGAACAGCCGGTCCAGCGTCGCGGTGTCCATGCCCATGCCGGTGTCGGTGACGGCCAGCAGCACGTAGCGTCCGGGGGCGAGGTCCAGGTAACGCGACACCATCCGCTGGTCGATCACGACGCTGGTGGTCTCGATGGTCAGCTGGCCTCCCGTTGGCATGGCGTCGCGGGCGTTGATCGCCAGATTCATAATCACCTGCTCGATCTGGCTAGGATCGGCCAGGATCGGGTCCAGGCCGGGGGCGAGCGTCACCTGCAAGGCAATGTCTTCGCCCAGGATTCGTCGCAGCATCTTCTCGATGTCGGACACCACCTGGTTCACGTCGAACGGCACGGGCTGCAAGACCTGTTTGCGGCTGAATGCCAGCAGCTGGCGCGTGAGCGTCGCGGCGCGCTCGCCGGCATTCTTGATCTCCAGCAGCATCTCGTACAGCGGCTCGTCCCGGCGGACTTCGGCCTGTGCCAGCCCGACGTAGCCGAGGATCACGGACAGCAGGTTGTTAAAGTCGTGAGCCACGCCGCCGGCCAACTTGCCGATGGACTCCATCTTTTGGGTTTGCTGCAAACGGGTCGCTTGCCCCAGTTGGGTCTCCTGGCTCTGTCGTAATTCGGCCGTCCGCCGCGCCACCTCGCGGCTCAAGGACCACGACCACAGGACGGATGCTACCACCAACAGCAGCAGGGGCCCGGCGACCATCGCGACGTATCGCAGAATCGTCGCCAGGCGAAGGGGCGATTCTTCGTAGACGCCGAGCCATTTGTCATAGATCTGCCGATATTCGCCGCTCTCGCGCAGCACTCGGAGGCCTTCGCTGAACTGCGTCAAAAGGGCCTGCTGACCGCTCGACACGGCGTAGCAGTATTCCGTCGTCAGGACAGGACGCTGGCCCAGTTCCAAGTTCTTCCAGCCGTGCGTCTGAATCAGGTGCAGGGCGCTAATCCGGACGATCACACCACAATCGAAGTTCCCCTCAGCCACCTCTCGAAGCACCGCTTCTTGGCTGTCGACCACGGAGACCTGTGATTCCAGACCGTTCTCGATCAAGAAATCATAGAGCACGTCGCCTTGCTGCACCACAATGCGTTTGCCGGCCAAGTCGGCGAGATTGGCGGGCGGCGTGCCTTGGCCTCGGCGGATCACGCCAACGTAATGGTTCATCGCATGGGTTGGGCCGAAGTCGAATCTCTTGTCCCGCTCGGGGGAGAAGAACATGCCCTGAACGACGTCGATCTCGCCGGTTTCCAGCCCTCGCAGGATGTCCGTCCAGGGGCCGAGGCGAATCTCGATGTTCAGGCCCATTTCCCGGGCGATGGCCCGCGTGAGGTCGACGTTATAGCCGGCAGGGCGGCCCTGCCAATCCAGGTATTCATAGGGCGGATAACCATGATCTCCGCCGATCACGAGGCGGCGCGTGGCGGGTAATTCCAAGGCCGCAAACCACTTGGCATGCAACCTGCGGTAGGTTCCATCCGCCATCACCAGCGACAGGCCTTCGTTCAGCAGGGCCAGATTCTCCCGGTCTTCCCGCTTGACCGCAAAACAGAAGTCCTGGCGGAATCCTTCAATCGGCTCGGACAGAATCCGCAGGTTTGCCATGGGGGTCTGTTGGAGTACACGCATCGCCACCAGCCGTTGAATGACCACGGCATCGTGACGGCCGGCAGAAAGTTGATGAAGAGCCTCCTCGAATGTCGACGTCGTGTGGATCTCGATCCCCCGCTCCTCGCGCCGCAGGAACTCCTCGGCGTTGTCGCCCTTCATCACGGCGACTCGCCGGCCGCGGAGGTCGTCCAGGTTCCCGATCCCGCTGGTTTCGGCCCGGACCACAATGGCACCATGCAGGGACATGTAGGGAAAGGTGAACTCGAACAGGGGTTCCCGCTCCGGCGTGCGGCCGACCAGCGGCAGGGCGTCAATCTCGCTCCGTTCCAGCAGACCTTTGACCTCGCTCCAAGACCCGATGTGAAAGCGGACCTCGCGTCCCATCGTCCGCGCCGCAGCCTGCATCAGTTCCACCGAGAACCCGGTTGCCGCGCCATGCTCGTCGACGAAACAGAAGGGCGGATAGTCGACTTCGCAGCCGGAGCGGATGACGCGGACCGGCGGCGTTGCGGCCGCGACGTCCACGGCGCAGGCAAGGCAGGCCAGCAGAAGCGTGACGATGGCGGGTATCCAAGCCGCGGCCCGAAGCCGCTGACGCCCCGGAGCCGCCTGAAGAATCTGGGTGACCTCACGAAAGTGGCATGAGACAAGCATCAGGAACCAACTTGATATCTTTGCATGCGTAGCCAACTGCCGCAGCGAAACAATCCATAAGAAGAGTCTGTCGCTCGCCGGGCACGATGTCAATCCCCGTTGGCGATCGTTTTGTTGGCGATCGTTTTGTCGGCGATCGTTTGACGTGTTCCTCGGGAGCCGTACGGTTGCGGCCGACTCGTCGGCGACATCCGCGAGCCCGTCGGCTGACACGACCGATTCCGCCGAACGGTCTTGCCCCCCGATCTGCATCATCGAACCGGCGATTGGGCCGCAGAGGCGTTTACGCCAAATCGGCCAGCACGCCGTCGCTGCACAATTCGGGTTTTCCAAAGGTCACCAGGCGGTGTTCGAAGGCGTGGGCCAAGGCCAGCAGCAAGCGGTTGTGAGGGACGTTGGGATAGCGGACCGAGCGGCCCATGCGGAAGCCGGGAGCGCTGCCGACCAGCACGAACGGGATGTTGTCCAGCGTGTGCGAGTTGCCTTTGCCCAACTCGTTGGTCCATACGACCAGCGTGTTGTCGAGCAAGCTGCCGGCTCCGCCGGGTTCCGGGGTCTCCTGCAGGCGGCGGACCAGGTACGCCAACTGGTCGCAGAACCAGCGGTTGATCTTGGTCAACTGTTCCTGCGCCTTGGTGTTGCTGTCGGGCTCGTGCGACAGCTCGTGATGGTTCTCCTCGATGCCGATCCAGCGCATCCGCGCTTGTCCGACGGAATTCGTGTACTGCAGTGTCGCCACCCGCGCCATGTCCGTGCGCAAGCCGTTTACCAACAGGTCGATCTGCAGGCGACTGAGCAACGGCATGTTGTCGTTGGCGTTCTTGACGCCGGCTTCCAGCTCGGGCGGCTGCGGCCGCGCGGGGCTGCTGCTGTCCGTCTGCAAGTCCTTTTCCAACTGGCGAACGAAGGATTCGTGTTCGGCCAACAGTTGCCGATCCTCCGTGCTGAGGGCCGCGCGGACCGTGCGCAGATCTTCCTGCACGGCGTCCAGAATGCTGGTCAAGCTCTCCCGATCCTGGACCCGCCCGTACATCTTGGCCAGCATCTGGTAGGGATCGTCGATCGGAGCCACGGGCTTGTTGGGGCCGGCATAGACCATTCGCGTCCAGGGATCCGCGCGATTCGGGACCACGACGCCGAACTCGAGCCCGCCGAATCGCGTTCGCGTTTCGGGACGGCTCTGCAGAAAGTCCTTGATCTCCTGGTCGATGGAAATACCGCTGGCCCAGCCGGCCGGCGTGTGCGAGCCGCCTTGGATATTGCCCGGAAACAGCTCGATTCCGGTCAGCAGGCAGCTCATCCCGCGCATGTGGCTGTCGCCGTCGCCCCGGACCCGGTTCGACACGCCGCGCAGGACCAGCAGACGGTCTTGAAATGGTTCCAGGGGCTGGAGAGTTTCCTTCAGTGCGAACTGGTCGCCCGTCTCGTCGGGCCAGAACGTGCTCGGCACAATCCCGTTGGGAGTGAACACAATCACCAGCCGTTGCTTTCGCCCGGCGGTGTCTGCCCGAGCCAAGCTGGGTAGGTTCCCGACAAAAGGCAGGGCTGCCGCAGTCAGCCCCAGGTCGCGGACGAAATCACGGCGGGTTGATTGAGTGGTCATTGGTCATCCTTTTCGTGGCTGCAATGCCGACACTTTCATCATCTCGACCAACAGTTTTTGAATGTTGAATTCTACCGCAGCAAACACGGTGGTCAACGTTTCCAGCCGGTCGTCGCCATACGCACTGACCGGCTGTTTGACGAACTGGTGAAACAGTTGCTCGGTGAAACTGCGGTGGACTTCGTCGCTGCGGGCGAGGAACTCGGCCAGTTCGCGGGGGCCCTGAAACTTGATCTCCTCGCCGCGCAGCGTGCGGTAATATCCGCTGGCGTCGATGGGCCTGTCGCGTTCGACGGCACGGAATCGTCCCACGGCGTCGTAGTTTTCCAACGTGAACCCGAGCGGATTGATCAGCGCGTGGCAATTCTGGCAGGATTCGGCGTTGGTCTGCAAGGCCACCCGCTCGCGAGTGGTCAAATGCGGATGGGCTCCTTCGTCCTGCGGGGCCACGGCGATCGGCGGCGGCTTGAGCGCCCTGCCCAGCACGCCGCGGACGAGAAACACGCCCCGATGGATCGGCGAACTGGACTTGTGATAGGCCAAACCCAACATCAGATTGGGATGTGTCAAAACGCCGACTTGCTGGTCCGGATCGTAAGCGACTTTGTGAAAACCGTCGCCCTCCGGCGTTGCAAGTCCATAAAAACTCGCCAGCCGCCGGTTTACAAACAGACTGTTGCTCAACAGCAACTGGCGGAAATCCGACGCCGGGCTCCACACGACGTCGTCCAGGAATAAATCCAGGGACACCGACGCGTCGGCTGCCACCGTGCGGTCAAAACCGGGGAACAACTGCGGATCCTTGGAAACATCGTAAGACCGTTCGACCGGCAGCCACTTCTGGAAGAAGTAACGGACTTTCGACCGGGTGCGCAGATTGGCCATCATCCGTTCGGCCTGGGCGGCCACCTGCTCCTGCGTCCGCAACTGGCCTTGCGACGCGGCTTGCAACAGAGCCTGATCGGGCAGCGAATCCCAAAGTCCAAACGCCAGCCGCGAGGCCACCTCGTAATCGTCCGGCGGATCGCTGCCTAATCCCAGGTACAGGAAACGGGGCGACTTGAGCGCCAGCAGTACCACCGTCTTGACCGCGGTGTCCAGATCGCGAGCCCGCTCGAAATGACTGTCGATAAAAAACTGCTTCTGCTCGTCCGTCAGCGGCCGGCGAAAGGCCCGTTCGACGAACCGCGCACAAAACTCCTTCAGCCGCGTGGCCCGGTCGGGGGCGTCGTCTTTGCAGTTGGCCAGCGCGGCCAGGTTATCGGCGACCTTGCCCGCGATCTCGAGGGCCGCTTCCGTCGTGGCCTGTGTCCAGGCGGCGGAAACAAACGCCCCCCGCTCGTAGCCCACGCTGCTGTCGTCGGCGGGGAATGGCGTATCGACCACCAACACCGTCGGGAACCCGTGGGGCGATAGATGACGCTGCGGGATCACGCTGCGGACGCGATGCGGAGGCTGCCACAGCAGGGCCACGGTGGCCGTCTTGCTCTGGAACTTGGAATAGTCCAGCCGGATCGGGACCACGCGGCCGCCCAACAGGCGGATCGTTTCCACGTGATCCGGGTCATCGCCCGATTTGACCCAAGCGTCGATCAACGGCTTTTGCATGTCGTTGACCCATAGCCGGGCCCCGTTGTCGGCTCGCAGGCAGAACTCGTATTCCCCCGTTTCCTCGACGAACAGCCCGCCCTGCCATTGAATAGCGAATTCGTCCTTGCCGATCGTGGCCGGATCGGGGCTGTCGGGTCCGAAGGCAAAATCGACCTGCGGGTCGATCCGCTCGATCACCCGCTTGTCGCGGCGGAAATTCCGCGCGTCGTAGTATTGGCCTTTTAAGCCGCGTTGCTCGTCCCAGCGGCCTTCGCCCAAAAAACTGCCGACCAAATCGGCGGCGGCGTTCTGGTACTGCCTCACGGTCAAATGCGCCAGTTCGATGCGCGGCGGTTTGTGACGCTCGCGTTCCGCGTCCGAATAGAACGTCTCGAAAATGTACCTCGCCACCTGCTTGGCATCGTCGCCCACGCACTGGTCCGCTTCATCCTGCGGCATCGTGTCGTTGATGTACTTGGTCAGTTCCTGCAGCGAAACGCCGCCCGTCAAGGCGTCGTCGTAGGCCCCGGCAACGCCTTGGCCTTGCAAGCCGTGACAGTCGGCGCACAGCGTCTGGTACAGCGATTGACCAGGCGGAGCGGCTTCGGCAGCGAGCAACGCGCCGGGAAAGACAGCCGCTCGGGCCAGCGCAAACAAGCCGAACAGCAACAGACAGCCGCTGGTTTTCATGGGACGATTCCGGGGTTCGCTTCCGGGGCTCAGACGTACAGAATTCAATTTTGCCTGGCGCCGAGTATCCCATAAACGGTAACGGCTTGCCAGGCAAAATTGAATTCTGTACGTCTGAGCCTTTCCCTCACGACCAAACAAAACGCAGAGAACCAGCGCCAGAGCACCGACACCGATCCGTTTGATCGGCGTCGCTCCCACACCGATTCTTACTTCTTGATTGTCGGTTCCGCCGTCCATGCGGGGCCACGCCGCGATCCGGCGGCGGCCCCACACCCATTCCTACTTCTTGATCGTCGGTTCCGCCACCCGCTCGCTCTCCAGTTCCTTCAGTTCGCGGACCCAGATGTTGCGGAACCGCACCGGGTCGCCGTGGTACTGCAGGCTGATCGGGCCTTTGTCGGGATGCGACTTGTATTCGGGCGCCCGATGGAACGGCGTGTCGCCCAGCAACTCGAAGTGGTTCTGGATCAGCACGCCGTTGTGCAGCACCGTGATGAACGCTGGGCTGACCAACTTGCCCTCGTCATCGAAACGCGGACCTTTCCAGATAATGTCATACGTCTGCCACTCGCCCGGTTTGCGGCTGGCGTTGACCAGCGGAGGATGCTGTTTGTAAATCGCCCCGCACTGGCCGTCGAAATAGGTTTCGTTGTTGTAAGAATCGAGGATTTGCAGCTCGTACCGTCCCATCAGGAACAGGCCGCTGTTGCTGCGTCCCTGGCCGCTGCCTTGGGCTGGCTCGGCTGACGCCCATTCGAGATGGACCTGGCAATCGCCAAAGACGTCTTGGCTGGTCGGGGCTCCCGGACCGGCCACGACATACCCATCCTTGACCGTCCATTGTTCGGCGTTGTTCCATTTGGACATATCGGTGCCGTTGAACAGCACCACGGCATCGGACGGCGCTCCGCCCGGCGCCCCCGGATCGACGAGGGCCGGTTCGGCCCATTGGATTCCGCTCAGATACTCGGCGCCCGACAATTCGGCGCTCGTCCCCAGGCACAACGAGGCAAGAACCGCGATGGCAGCAACGATCGTGGACTTCATCACAAACTCACTCCTTCCGCTCAGGTAACAAACTCGAAATTGGCAAAACAATTGATCCTGCCCTATTCTGGCAAGTTGTCGCCCCGTCGCCAAGCGGCTTGGAGAAAGATCTTCGAAGTGAAAACGTACGTGCTTGACAACTGGCCCAGACGTCGTACGTGACGGCCGGCTGTGGCGTCGCGTCTGATTGCGATGGGAAATCGGCAAGCGATCAGCTGCTGGGAATCAATTGGAAGACCAGAGTGGGGAAAGTGCGCGAATCGCTGGATTGATCTCATACCAAGGGCTGTCGTTCACGTACTCGAAGATGTGCAACAGGAGCAGCATTTGGCGATGCATTTCATCTTTCGCGATGTTTGTCCGGGGGCTGGCGAAGCGCCGCAGCTTGTCCCAATAGTCCTCCGGGATCTGACGGCATAAACTATTCGCATAGATGCGAACTGCGTATTCCGAAGCCTGACGCGTAACCGGGAGCGTATCCGTGTTGTTTAATGCGGAATGCAGGAACATCAGCAGGTTCCGTGGATGTCCCCCGCTCATCTCGCACAGGTACTGGCCCGTGCTGCGGCTCTCGAACAGGTCGGCGATGTCGACGTTTGCGTAGACGCAACGCGCTTCGATGATCGCCCACAACCGGTCCAACCCTGCGGACGTTGGCGATCTCGGCTCGCCGTCGACCTCGTGCAGGCGAATCATCGGCATGGGCGCGTGATGTTCGCCCAGGGTCTGCTCCAGCTCGGCGTAGCGACGATCGTACAAGAGGGATATCGGTACCGAATAAATGGTATGCGCGCAAAAGCTGGTAAGTTGTTCGATATGATCGAAGAAGAGCCGACTATGCGTGTTGAGTTCGTCTCCGCCTAGAGCGCGCAGGGGCAGACGTTCCAAGCCATCGACAATCATCACGACGTCCGTCCTACGGTGCCTTCGGAGCTGCTCGACGGCTTCCTGCAGAAAAGCATTGATTCCTGCCACCAACTGCGTGCCGTGACACTGAATCAGTTGCCGAAGCATGGGGCGAAGCTGATCCTGGTTTCGTAGTTCGGCGACCAGAATGTCGAACCCTGTCTCGACGGTGGCATGGTCGACTCGAATGTGAGGCTTCAAGACCTTCTTGAGGGCGTTCCAGGCGTCTATCAACGGCGGGTTCGCAGGCCCAATCCCTGGAATACCTGCTTTGCTCAAACCCAATCGGATCCGAGAGACCATGAACACCAGGAGGTCTGGCCAGTCGAGATCGTTCAGGGCGACATCTCGCCGGACATCCATATAGAGCACCCGAAACGCCGGCGGGTGAGACTTCGACGAGCATGGAGATTCGAGAATCCCTTTCAGCCGGTTCAGTTCGCAGGTCTTCCCAATGCCGCGATGCCCGGCAAAGAGCTTGACTTGCGGACAGGCTGGATCGGCTCGCCGCAAGGCACGAACATAGTCGTCGACGAGACTCACGCCGCGAACGTCGTCACAATTGACGTATCGAGGATCATTTGCCGGCAACGATTCACCCGGGGCGATTGCCCGAACAAGACGCGTAATCCCATCACTAACCATCTTTTCTCTCCAAGAAAACGCGTCCAAACAATCCGTTAGCAACCCCGGACAATTGCGTATTCTAAGCGTCAGGCAGCAATGCATCGGGGACCGCCTGCCTCCAGAAACATCACCAAACGTGTGGTTTTTCCGCTGTCCACAGACAGAACAGCTCTTTACCCCACGGGCAACAACGCAGCTTTGGCCTTCGACGGCAAGGAAGGGATTGGGGGACACGTCAGACGAGTGAGGCCATCAGCGGGCCTTCTCTGCATGCCAGCCCCAGAACGCATGTCTGTTGGTATTATATCCGCGGGAACACCGAAGTCGAAATCAGGCGAATCCCGTAGTTGGGCGGGGAAATACTACTGGCGCCCCAGCGGAAAGCCACCGATACGCGGAAGGCAACGGGTACGTACAAAACAGCCGCCGCGAAGCTGGGGAAAGTTCCCGATACGCGCAAAGCAACGCCGGAGTACTCGGACCGCACGCAGGAGAGTATGGAAAGCTCTCTGGCAGCAGCGATTCCACCGCCAGTAGCCGTTTCTGGTGCGACAAAAGCGAAAAAGCTCGTTCCATGATCTCTGGGAAAGGCGTGCTGTAGGAGTGGTGTAAACCGCGCGGCGTCGCTACAATGCTTGTTTTGCTTTGTTTGATCTGACAACAGACCGGTGCATTCGGCTGGTCCGGCGACTGGCTGGCTGCGATCGAGCTTCGGTGGTCACGCATTCGATGGGCAGCTTTCCGGCCTTTGGGCGAGGTTTACGCGGTATGACTTCGTTGATGCTGGTGTTCTTCGTGGCCGGAATGGTCGCGTTGGTTGTGGGTGCCGAATTGTTGGTGCGCGGGGCGGCGCATTTGGCGGAGGTGTTGGGGATCTCGCCGCTGGTGATCGGGCTGACGGTTGTCGCCTACGGCACCAGTGCGCCCGAACTGGCGGTCAGTGTCCAAGCGTCGTGGCTGGACCAAGCCGATCTGGCGGTGGGCAACGTCGTGGGCAGCAATATCATGAATGTGTTGCTGATCCTGGGGGTTTCCGCACTGATCATCCCGCTGACCGTCGCCCGCCAGCTGCTGTGGCTCGACGTGCCCCTGATGATCGGGCTGTCGATTCTGACCCTGGTCTTTGGCCTGGACGGCCGAATCGGCCGCTGGGATGGCGTATTCTTCGTTTCAGTCCTGGTGGGTTATACCGTATTCCTAATCCGCAAGAGTCGGCGCGAAGTCGCTGCAGAGCGGGCCGCGGAACGGGCGGCAGAACGGGCAGCGAACCCCGATCAGCCGTTGGCCGCTGTGATCGGCAGCCGCTTGGGCCAGATCGTCTGGGACGTCGTGTTTGTCTTGGCCGGGCTGGGCTTGCTGGTTCTCGGGTCCCGCTGGCTGGTCGACGGCGCGGTCGCGTTGGCGACCTTTTTGGGGGTCAGCGAACTGCTGATCGGCCTGACGGTCGTGGCCCTTGGTACGTCGCTGCCCGAGGTCGCCACGACGCTGGCGGCGGCGATCCGCGGCCAGCGGGATATCGCGGTGGGCAACGTGGTCGGCAGCTGTACGTTCAATATCATCTCGGTGCTGGGCATCAGCAGCCTGGTCAGCCGCGACGGCATTCTCGTCTCGGCGCAAGCCCTGCAGTTCGACATCCCCGTGATGATCGGCGTCGCGATTGCCTGCTTGCCGGTGTTCTATACCGGCGGCACGGTCAGCCGTTGGGAAGGCGGGTTGTTTTTTGGCTACTACATCGCCTATACCGTCTATCTGATCCTGCATGCGACGCACAACGGATCCTTGGCCCCGTTCGAGCACGCCATGCTTTGGTTCGTGATCCCGCTGACCGCCGCGACGCTGGTCATTCATTCCTGGTACTGCTTTCGCCGCGGCCGCATCGACGCGTGCCGCGAGTTGCCGACGGCTGCAAGAGACGCGAATCCATGAATACCTTGACGCTGATCCTGTTCCTGCTGGGGTTGACAGCTCTGGTTGTGGGCGCAGAGTGGCTGGTGCGCGGCGCCTCGCGGCTGGCGGCAACCGTGGGCGTGTCGCCGTTGGTGATCGGCTTGACGGTGGTGGCCTTTGGCACGAGTTCTCCGGAATTGGCCGTCAGCGTCCAGGCGGCCTGGTCGGGGCAAGCCGATCTGTCGGTGGGCAACGTGGTGGGCAGCAATCTGTTCAACGTGCTGTTCATCTTGGGTATCTCGGCAGTGATTACGCCGCTGGCCGTGGCCTACCAGCTGTTGCGGCTGGACGTGCCCGTGATGATCGTGGTCAGCGTGTTGACGTTGGTGCTGGGATGGGACGGTGCGATCAGCCGCCTTGACGGCGGCTTGTTCGTCGCCGGCTTGCTGGTCTACATCGGCTGGCTGATTCGGACCAGCCGGCAAGAGGTGGCGGCCGAGCGGGCGGCGGCAGCGGCGCCGGACGAGTCGCGGCCGGCCCTGTCCACGCGGCGGGTGCTGGCGGATTTCGCGCTGATCCTCGTGGGGCTGGGGCTGCTCGTCCTGGGCTCGCGGTGGCTGGTTCAAGGCGCGGTCGCGATCGCCACGGCGTTGGGCGTCAGCCAGTTGGTAATCGGGCTCACGGTGGTCGCCGTCGGCACGTCATTGCCCGAAGTCGCGGCCTCGATCGCGGCCGCCGTCCGCGGCGAGCGGGACATTGCGGTCGGCAACGTGGTCGGCAGCAACATTTTCAATATCCTGGCCGTCCTTGGGATCAGCAGCCTGGTCACTCCCGGCGGCGTCCAGGTCTCGGCCGCTGCGCTCGAATTCGACATCCCCGTGATGATCGCCGCCGCCGTCGCCTGCTTGCCCATATTCTACACGGGCGGAATTATCAGCCGCTGGGAAGGCGTCTTGTTCCTGGCCTACTATGGCATCTACACGGCGTATTTGATCCTGAACGCCACCCGCTACGCTGGCCTGGCCACGTTCCAAGCGGCGATGATCTGGTTCGTGATTCCGCTGACCGTCGTCACGCTTGTCGTCAGCGTCTGGCAATCGGCAGGACGCGATCGCGGGCAAGCCGCAAAGTAGGGTCAAAAACATCCATTGCAGAAGGAAGATGCGACCATGAATTGGCGACTGGTTTCGGTGGTGCTTTGTTGTGCGCATTTTGCAACGTCGTTAGCGGCCGGCGAAGCCGCGGCGGCGGACAAGCCGGACGTGCTGTTTATCGCGATCGACGACCTGAACGACTGGACCAGTTGCCTGGGCGGGCATCCCCAGGCCAGCACGCCGCATTTGGACCGGCTGGTCAGCCGCGGCACCTTGTTCGCCAACGCCCAGTGTGCCGCCCCGGCCTGCAACCCATCGCGGGCGGCATTGATGAGCGGCCTGCGGCCGTTTACGACCGGGGTGTATCAGAACGGTCAGCCCTACGGCGAGCCGCTGAAAGATACCTTGACGTTGAATCGCTTCCTGATGCGGCAGGGTTACCTCGTCCTGGGCGGCGGCAAAATCTATCACGGCGGCGGCGGACTGGCGAACGAGCACAAAACCGATTGGCACGAGTATTTCCAGCGCGGTGGCGACCCGCAGCCGCCGGTCAAGTCGGTCAGTGGACTGAATATGTCGCATTTCGATTGGGGGCCGCTGGATGCGGCTGACGACCAGATGGGCGATTATCGGCTGGTTAGCTGGGCGTCGGAAGAACTGCAGAAACAACACAACAAACCGCTGTTCCTGGCGGTCGGATTCGTCAAGCCGCATCTGCCTTGGTACGCACCTCGCAAGTATTTTGACATGTTTCCGGTGGACTCGATCCAATTGCCCGCGGTCAAGGAAGACGATTTGGACGACATTCCGGCGGCGGGCGTCAAGATGGCCAAGCCGGACAGCGATCACCGGGCCGTCGTGAGCAACGACCAATGGAAGCACGCGGTGCAAGGCTATTTGGCGACGATCAAGTTCCTGGACGAGCAGATCGGACGTTTGGCAGCCGCGGTGGATCAATCGGGGCGTAGCGACAATCTGGTGATTGTCCTGTGGTCCGACCACGGCTGGCACTTGGGCGAGAAACAGCACTGGCGGAAATTCGCCTTGTGGGAAGATGCCACACGCGCCCCGCTGGCGTTCATCGCCCCCGGCGTCACCAAGCCCAACACGCGGTGCGACGCCGGCGTCGATTTCATGAGCATCTACCCGACGCTGGTTGATCTGATCGGCTTGCCGATCCCGGATCATGTCCAAGGTTCGTCGCTGCGTCCGCTGTTGGAAAACCCGCAAGCCAAATGGGCCGGCGTCGGCCTCACCACACACGGTCGAGGCAATCATGCCGCGTGCGACGGGGATTGGCGTTACATCCGCTATGCCGATGGTTCTGAGGAGTTGTACGACCACCGCAACGATCCCCATGAATGGACGAACTTGGCTCGCCTGCCAGAACATGCGTCCGTCCGACGCCGGCTCGCTGCGTGGTGCCCGGCCGAAGAAGCCGCCGACGCGCCGCAGGAACAGGCCGCGGCGGCAAAGCCCAAGGCGAAGCGTGCCAAGCTGCCGCAGGCCAATGAGGCTGGGCAAGAGCCCAAAGGATAAGCCTCGACAGCGAAACGATGCCGAATTGGTTTGGCCTCCGGACGTTGCCCAGTCCAGATCGTTGAATGAATCGAAATCTCATTTCCTCCGGCCCGGCCCTCGGTGACAACCGGGGGCCGCTTGGTTTTGCCTCACGCCTTGGCCTGCACTTCAACCGTCACGTGAACCAGACGCGTCAGACTTGCCAAGGGCCGCTTGTAGTATTCCGGCGGTTGAGGATTGTGGGTCGCGAGGGAAACCACCAGGCAGTAGATGCCTGGACCGATCTCCCACAGGTGCAGGTCCGTCACGGTCACGTCTGCCAAGTCCGTAAGCCGCTGCCGAACCGCTTGGCGAATCGCCGCCGGGCCTTGGTGATCCAGCAGCACGCAGCTGGTGCTTCGCAGCAGCCCCACCGACCAGCGGGCGACCAACGCCGCTCCGACGATGCCCATCACCGGATCGAGCCACGGGAGTCCAAAGAACTTGCCCGCCAAGAGGGCCACGATCGCCAGAACGGATGTCAACGCGTCCGCCAGTACGTGCAGGTAAGCGGAACGGAGATTGTGATCGTGGCCGTGGCGCGTCGCGCGCGATTGCTCGTGCTCGTGCTCGTGCTCGCGCTCGTGCTCGTGCTCGTGCCCGTGCCCGTGCCCGTGCCCGTGCTCATGCTCATGCTCATGCTCATGCTCATGCTCGTGCTCGTGCTCGTGCGAGGACGAGTCGCCGCAGTCCAAGATCCATACGGAGACGCCGTTGACGATCAGTCCGATGACGGCGACGCCGATGGCCTGATTGAAAAAGATTTCGACGGGGTTCAGCAGGCGGCTGATGCTTTCCCAGGCCATGACCAGCGCGAACAGGGCCAACAGCATGGCCCCGGTGAATCCGGCCAGCGGGTTGACTTTGCCGGTGCCGAAACAGAATCGCTCGTCCCGGGCATGCCGACGGGCGTAGACATAGGCAAACGCCGTGATCGCCAGTGCCGAGGCGTGCGAGGCCATGTGGAGACCGTCGGCCAGCAGCGCCATGGACCCGAAGACCATTCCGGCGGCGATTTCCAAGACCATCGTGGCGGCCGTCAGCACAATCACGATCAAGGTTCGGAGTTCTCCAGGCCGCCGCCGGTCCTGGTCGAAGACGTGGTCGTGGTTCGAAGTCGTCATGCAAAATCCCTCGGCTTGCCCGGTTCGCATGCAGGTGCGAGCCCTTTGTAGTTCCGGTTGGTGTGTCGGCCATGCAACCGTATTCTAGGCGATTTCGCCGCCGAGAAAACCGCCGCAGTCCACCACTTGTCGTGTTGGCGTTCGGCTGGCGTTCGGCTGGCGTTCGGCGGTCAAAGCCGCAGTGTCATGGCATGGGCATTCTGCTCGTGATATCATTTTTTCCAGCCTGGCAACCTGGCCTATGCTGTTGTGAAGAATCCGGGCCATATCCCCGAACTGTCCACCGACCCCTGACCCCTGACCCCTGACCACTGACCACTGACCACTGACCACTGACCACTGACCACTGACCAATGACCAATGACCAATGACCAATGACCAATGACCAATGACCAATGAGCACCACACCCTCTCCCCTACTGATCGAAGTCCGCCACGTGTGCAAGCATTTTCCCGGCGTCCGAGCGTTGCACAACGTGAATCTGAGTGTGGCCTGCGGCGAGGTGGTGGCGTTGTTGGGCGAGAACGGCGCGGGCAAGAGCACGCTGATGAAGATCCTGGCCGGCATCTTGCCGCCCGATTCGGGCCAGCTGTTTTTGGACGGCCGGCCGTTGCATTTGGACTCCGTCCGAACGGCCGTGGCCTGCGGAATCGCTCTGATTCACCAGGAGCTGAACTTGGCGGACAACCTGGACGTCGGAGCCAACATCTTCTTGGGCAGGGAGCCGCATCGCCTGGGAGTGCTGCGCCGCCGGGCCATTCGCCGCGAATCGGCCGCCGTGTTGCGGATGGTGGGCCTGGACATTTTCCCGGGAACCCGGGTCAGCCAGTTGCCGATCGGCAAGCAGCAATTGGTCGAGATTGCCAAAGCGTTGTCAGTCAACGCCCGGTTGTTGATCATGGACGAGCCGACGAGCAGCTTGTCGGCCCAAGAGACGCGGACGCTGTTCCAGGTCGTGCGGGACCTGCGGGCCCGAGGCGTCAGCGTGATCTATATTTCGCACCGGTTGGGCGAAATTCGCGAGTTGGCGGACCGCGTGGTCGTCCTTCGTGACGGCGAGAATGCCGGCGAACTGCAGCGTGGCGAGATCGAGCACCAGCGAATGGTGCGGCTGATGGTCGGCCGCGAGATCTCGCAATTTTACGCCCATCGGCCGCACGTTGCGGGCGAGCCGGTGTTGGAGGCCGCCGAGCTGGTCGTCCCGTCGCAACCGGGGAATCCTTTGAGCTTTCAGGTTCACAGCGGCGAGATCGTCGGCCTGGCGGGGCTGGTCGGCGCCGGCCGCACCGAATTGTTGCGGGTCCTGTCCGGCATCGTTCCCGCGGCGTCGGGCCAGTTGCGCGTGGCGGGCCGGACCGTCCGCTTTCGCAATCCCGCCGACGCGATTCGCGCCGGCGTCGTCCTGGTCCCCGAGGACCGGAAGCAGGAAGGGCTGATCGTCGACATGACGATCCAGCAGAACCTCAGCCTGGCGGGACTGAGTCGCCACTGCATCGGGCCCGGAATCCTGAATCATCGGCACGAACGGGAATTGGCCGGCGAGATGATCCGGCGGCTGAGGATCCGCACGCCCAGTGCCAATCAATCTGTGCGGCATCTATCGGGCGGTAACCAGCAGAAAGTGGTCCTCGGCAAATGGCTGTCGATGCAACCCCGAGTATTATTGCTGGACGAACCGACCCGCGGGATCGACGTCGGAGCCAAGGAGGAGATCTACGAGCTGATGGAGGCTTTGGCTGCGAGCGGCGTCGCGATCTTGTTCGTATCCAGCGAACTGGAAGAGATCATGGGCATGTCCGACCGCGTGCTGGTCCTGCATCAAGGCCGCTTGAGCGGACAGCTGGCCCGAGCGGAATTGAGCGAACAAGCCATCATGTCGCTGGCTACCGGCGGAGGCGATCTGTGATCGCAGAAAGAGCCGCCCTCCGGCAGATAGAGGGCTATCCGGCGAGTTCGAGGTCGGGCACCGTACCGGCGACATGGGGGCCGTTACGATTGGCTTCGATGGCGAACCGCTCGGTCTGTTCGTCCACCAGCTTGTAGAACACGTCGCGTTGTCTGGGACGATGTCCCAATTCGCCGATCGCGTTGCGGATTTCGTCGAGCGTCAGGTAATGGACGGTGCCCGCTTCGGCCACCACATTTTCCTCAATCATCAGGCTGCCCATATCGTTGGCGCCGAACAGCAGGGCGAGCTGGCCGATTTTCAGTCCCTGCGTCACCCAACTCGATTGGATGTTGCGGAAATTATCCAAGTACAGCCGTGCCACGGCTTGCGTCTTCAGATACTCGAATGGACTGGCCTTGGGGATGTGTGCCAAATCAGTATGGTCGGGCTGAAATGTCCAGCCGATGAACGCCGTGAAGCCGCCCGTCTCGTCCTGCAGGCGGCGGAGCCGCTCCAAGTGCTCGATCCGCTCCGCCAACGTTTCGACGTGGCCGAACATCATCGTGGCGGAACTGACGCCGCCCAATTCGTGCCAGACGCGCATGACATTCAGCCAGTCGTCGCTCAGGCACTTGCCGCGCGTGATTTCGCGGCGGACACGGTCTACCAGGATCTCCGCGCCACCGCCGGGAATGCTGCCGAGACCGGCATCCCGGAGCCGCTCCAGCACGGTGCGCAGCGGCATGCGATTCAGTTTGGTGAAGTGATAGATTTCCGGCGGGCTGAAACCATGCACGTTCAGTCCCGGAAAACGGTCTTTGATATCTCGCAGGAGTTCTTCATACCAGTCCAGTTTGAACTCCGGGTGGAGCCCGCCTTGCAGCAAAATCTGGTTGCCGCCCAAGCGTTTCGTCTCCTCGATTTTAGCCAACAGCACATCCCGCGGCAGCACGTAGCCGTCCTCGCTTTTCGGTTTGCGAAAAAACGCGCAAAAGTCGCAAACGGCGGTGCAGACGTTCGTATAGTTGATATTGCGGTCGATGTTGTACGTCCGGTAGTCCTCCGGGTGCAATCGCCGGGCAACGGCATCGGCCGCTTGGCCCAATCGGGTCAAGTCCGAAGACTGCAGCAGGTCCAATCCCTCGTACATCGTCAACCGCTCGCCGCCGACAACCTTGGCAAGAATATTTTCCATCATCGAATCGCGTGCTCCTGTTCGGATCTCCACGTGACCTCCGCTCGCCGCACGAGTGAGTGCTTCCGTCGCCTCATCGAAGCGCCGGTTCCAATTCGGTCTCGTGCGCCTCCAAGTTGGCGGCGAGCTGAAAAAACCGTTCCATTCCTTGCCGCTCTCGACCGCTCAAGTAGAAATGCAGATTATTTTGCAGGTAGTTCAGCGTCTGGTCGGGGCTCAGCCCGACGCCCGCGGCTTCGGTCCGGGCGATTTCGGCCAAGTGGGCGACGCCTGCATCGCGCGTTAGACTGAGAATCTCGTCCAATCCGGAGATATCGATTCCCGGGCGGGCGATCCACATCGCGAACACAAAGGGCAGTTCCGACCAGCGGCACCATTGGTCGCCGAGGTCCCAACAGTCGATGAAATCTGCCTGCGGAGGATGGATTGCCCGATCCCCAATCAACAAGACGGCATCCGCCCCGGCGGCTGAGGGCTCGCAGTCGATGCCGAGCCAGAACAAGTTGGGCCGCAAACGATATCGCTCCCACAGCAGAATGCGAGCCAGCACGGCGCTGGTGCGCGATCCCGCATCCAAAGCCAGATTTTGGATCTTCCGCATGGGCTTGCGGCTGAACAGCTTGACGCTCAGCACCGGACCGCGACAGCCGATGCAGGCGTCGGAAACCAAGATACAATCCCGATGACGAGCGTATTCAATCGAGGGAATCAAGGCGACATCCAACTTGCCCGAGTGCAGGTTGTCCGCCAAGCGACTGGGCACATCGAACACAATCTCCAACTGCGGGGCGCGTTCCGCCAATCCGAACACGAGCGGCTTGGTATTGAGATACGATACCGCTCCCAAACGGAGACGATGCGGACTGGCGGTCATTTTTGGTTTCGCCTCGTATTTTCTTTAGACGATTCGATGAGTCGTAACTGTCCGCCTAGCGACAAGTTAGGCCACCTCCGAGCTTGTCTCGGTGGAGCCCGTGATTTTGCACCAGCTACGCCCCAGCAATCGCCCCGCCGTTTCCTTTTGGGGCTTGTTGTAGTGCATAATCACCGCTCCACCGACGCGAGGTCGGCGGGGACGAAAGTGCTTGATCTTTGGTGTGTTACGGCTCCTGCCGCGCAAAATGGCACTGTACAACTAAGTTAACCGGCATTTGAATTCGAAATCAACCGCCTCCTCTTCGATGTTTTGTCGGCCCGGCCCCGGACCGCTATACTGTTGCGCGGGCGCGCTGTGAAGGATGGCGCGCGATGTTCCGCGAATCTGCTTGAAAATTCAGCAATATCGGACTGCGCATGCACATCTATTCCGCCGACAAGCCCGACTTGCCCCCCTTCCCGATGCCGGACCGTTTCCGGACCGAGATCGTCTATTTTATGACTCCGCCGGGCGACCACGGCGTGCCCGCGCTGCCGCCCGATGAGTACTGGATTCGCCTGGAAGATGCCAAACGCTGGCTGGAGGAATTCGTTGTCTGCGTCGTCTCGCCGCTAGACGCGGAATCCAAGGCAGAGATTGAATTGTCCGAGGACCAGGAGGCTTGGCTGGAATGGATGATAAAGAACCAAATCCAGCACGTTCGGATCGTGCGTTAGCCCAGGCTAAAAGGTTCGGTGGTGGGACGGATTTGGGCTCGGGCGTTCAAAATTCAATTTTGGCCGATAGAAAGTCCAACCATCGAGCCGAGCCGTGGTCTGCCAAAATTGAATTTTGAACGCCCGACCCCCGAGGCATCGGTGCGGCTGCGGCAGCGTAACCCGAAGCGTCAGCGAGGCGCGGTCGCGGATGGCAGCCCCACGTGGGGCCTCAATCCCAAGGCAAGCCTCTCAGGCCCGGCTGCGGGTTCGGATGCGCCGCCACGACCGCCCGTTTCCGGCATCGTTGGCCGTTCGCGTCCGTGACGAACTGACGCCGCTGGGCCGCGTCCCGTTGGTCGCCGCTGCCGGCTCCGCCGTATCGGCAGGAGCCTCTGCCGGCGCGGGAGTGCTCGGAGCCGCAATGTCAGCCGGCTGTGTGGCCGCGGTCTGCTCGACCTCGCTCGTCACAACGACGGGGGCGGTTTCTGTCGCCACGGGAGCCTGGCGAGCGACCTGTCCGCTTGCGCTGGAGCTACATTGGCCGTTGGCACATTCGGAGGACCGCCGAGTTCGCATCCATTGGGCTTCTGCAGTTGTGGTGATGGCGGCGGACGTCGCCAACACGGCGATCAGCAGGAAGAGACGCATGAGAATTCCTTTCTGTCGGGATCTGGAGGGAAACATCAGGTAGGCGAAACCGGCCGGCGAAAAACCACGGCCGCTCTTTTGGCGAGTATGCGCAAAGTTTAAGGACTGAAAGGCTCATGTCAAGGGGACGAACAATGAAGGAGTGAGGCCAGCCAGCCGCAGCCTTTGACGAAAGCTTTCGGAAGATCGCGTCACGGCGCCTGTCGGCGAGCGGCTCCGGCTGGTAGGTTATCAAGCTGCAAGAGCGATGGATATCGGTCTCTCTTTTGTCCGCGCCGTTTCCTAAAGGAGGCACCTTATGCTGGAAGACAACATGCTGGAAGACAACAAAACGCTGGTTCGCCGTTACTATCAAGAGGCCATGGACGGCCTGTCGGGCATCGACGCCGTCGTGGCGGCAGATTTCGTCGATCATCACTTCCCGCCTGATCTCCCGCCCGGACCGGCGGGAGTGCGGCAATTCTTTACCCAATTGTTGGGCGGAATCTTCAGCGAGATGCGGATCGAAATCGACTATTTGCTGGCCGAAGGCGACCTGGTCGATTGCCATTTTGCGTTGTTTGCGAAACACACGGGCGAGTTCGCAGGCATCGCCCCTCGCGGAAACGCGATCCGTTGTCCGGCGATCAGCACGTTTCGAATCGCCGAGGGCAAATTGGCCGAAGCTTGGGAAATCTTCGACAGCGGCGACCTGCTGCGGCAGATGCAACAAACAGTCCGCTTGCCTTGTGGGTGAAGAAGATTGTCGAGCCAATCCGGCGACGCCACAACCGGGGAAACGGTGACGGGTGAAATCAAGGGCCCTCGATGGCTTCTCACAGCCCGCGCCACGACTCGGGCCGCAAGGCCGCGCGCCCGAGCTGGAAGGCGGCCTCCAACGTCGTCAGCAAGCGTTCTTTGTCCTTGGGCAAGGTCCCGGCCAGCGGCAGATAGTTCGAGGCGTGATTGGTCCGGAAGATGCAGCCGGACAGCCCCTCGAGGTGCAGAATCACTTGGTGCAGTTCACGCAACAGGGCCTCCGGATCCAGTGGCTGGAACGTGCCCTGCTGCCACTGCCGGTGAAGGGGCGTGCCGGGTACGAGCATCAGCGTCAGCAGGGACAAATATCGCGGATCCATCGCGCTCACGGCGCGGCCCGTCGCCTCGGCATGCGCGGCGGACAATTCAGCACCGGCGACGCCTAGCAGGCCGATGACCGAGACGCGGATGCCCGCCGCTTGCGTCCGCTGCACGGCCTCGATCATTTCCGTGGCGGTGGTGCCCTTGTTGATCCGCCGGAGCACTTCATCATGGCCGCTTTCCAAGCCCAGATACACCAGCCGCAGTCCCCGGTCTCGAAGTAGCTGCAACTCGTCGACGCTCTTCTGCAACAAGTCGCGGGCGTTGGCATAGGCGGACACGCGTTGCAGGCCGGGGAAGGCGGCGGCCAGGGCATCAAGGATCGGGGCCAGGCGGCGGGAGCCGAGGACCAGGGCGTTCCCGTCGGCCAGGAACACGCGGCGGGTGCCGGGAATGCATCGGCGGGCCAAGCCGATATCCTGCTGCACCTCGTCCGCCGGCCGAACCCGAAATGGCTTGTCGAGGTACGTACCGCAAAACGCACATTGGTTGTGGGAGCAACCGTAGGTGACTTGCAGGATGTAGCTGTCCGCCTCGCTGGGAGGCCGGATCACCGTGCCGTGATAATGCATATTTTCCAGCACGCCTCCAGGAGTCCGGGACTTGACGGTTCAGCCAGTTCTCGATGCGCAGTCCGAGAACCGGCGACGCTGAATACCTACCACGTTTCGCGATGAACCGCGTCGTCGCGGTAACGCGTTCGAGGCGGCGGCGATTCGGCCGGCCAGCCGATCGCAATCGCGGCGATGGGGAGCACCAGTCTCGAATTCATCGCAAGCCTTTCGACCATGATCGAGCAACACTTCCGGCGGATGTCGGGATCCGTCGACCAGCCGTAAGATAATCAGGCCGCCTGGAGCCCGCAACAGACCATCGGTCGGGATCCTCCTGTCGGTCCCCAGAGCGGAGAACAGGGGAGCATCCAAAAAGATGGCGCATGTGGCCTGACCGTCCCAGCGTTTCTAGCCCCTGGCCGGTGATTAAGGTGTATCCACGCCCAAGTATTCGACTTCAGGAAAGGCTCGACACGAATGTAGCGAAACCCATGTCTCGTCTTCCAACCGCGGCGCGCCGCTCACTCCAAAATCGACCGGGCGACCTCGCCGCGCAGCTGGGCTTCGCCGGGCTCCTTTTCGAATACGCCGTAGAACATCGAACAGCAGTCCAGCCACAACGTCAAGCGACGGAAATCCTCGTCCGACAGCTTTACCTCATGGTGGCCTTTGTCCAGCATCTCGACCAGCTTCGACGCCCGCGCGCCGAACTCGCCGGACCGCGTGCGATAGCTGTCGCCGTAGCTGGTAAAGCCGTATTTCACGAGGGTGTTGTACGAGGCGTAGAACTTGTTGGCGATCGGCTCGGGCGCCAGGTTTGGCGCTTTCTTGTCCTTGTTCTCGATGTGGCACGGTACGCAGTTGCGGTCGAGCACGGGCTGAACCAGCCGCGGGTAGCTGAACGGATTCGAGCCGTCAACGTCAGGCTGCGGCTGGGACGGCTCGCGGCGAAGCGCCAGCGGCAGTGCGGCGGGCGTCCGGATAGCTTGCGATTTGTGTTCGTGACAGCCTTGACATACCAGCCGCTCGCCGTGGCGGGCGTGCGTCGCCGAACGCATCGAGGTGATCGCCATGCCGCGTTCGTCGAGCGCTTGAAAAAACAGTTCGCGATACGCCGGCACCGAGAAATGCGCGCTGCCGTCGGCTTCGACCGGCACGGTTCCCAGCACCCAGCGGCAGGGCACGATCGAGTCGCCGGCTTCGGCGATCCGCTTGCCCGTTTCGTGAGGGCGCATGCCGCCGCTGGGCACGGCGCACGGCAGCACTTGCAGAATCCGCAGGGCTTGTATCTGCGTATTCTCCGGCCACGCTCGCTGGTGGTCGTAGACGTTGATGACCGCCATCGTCGCTTGGCCCTCGTCGCCGATGCAGACCGCTTGGCGCTGCGCGGCTTCCGCCAGCATCGGGGCGGGCACGCGGGGCAGCGGTTGGGCTCGCAACGGGATCGGATTCATGCAACCGATGTCGGGATCGCGGTACAGCAGTTCTTTGTTGCCGAAGGCATCCACCAAATACACGCCGTAGTTCTCCGCGGGGCGTTTGAGCGATGCACCGGTCATCGCGGCATCATAGACGCACAGGTGATAATGTTCGGCCAGCGGCCACGGCGTGCTGTACGCCTGCCGGCCGCCTTGACTCTCCGGAAAGTTGACTTCGGGCGTCAACCGCCGCACCGGTCCCATGCCGTCGTCGTCGGTGACCTGCGGGTTGATGATGATGAGCGAACCATAGGCTTGGCCGTGGTGGGGCGCGGCCAGGCCCACGTACTTCGCCGAACCGGGGATCGGCCGCACGTACAGTTCCATGTCGGGACGCGCCTGGCGCGGAGCATAGTTGCCGTGCAGCGGCCGCGGATCGCGGCCGTCGAGCGTGGTGATCCACGGCATGTGCGCGATGCAGCCGTGACGGTCCGTGTAATCCCAGCGCGTCCAGACGATGCGGCCGTCATGCGCCACGCTGGGACTCCACTCGTTGCTGTCGTGAAAGCTCAGGCAGTTGATGCCGCTGCCGTCGGGGCTCATGTCGTACAGCGTGTACAAGGGACAGGCGCGGCCGCAGCGCAGATAGCCGCCGCGGCGTTCGCTGATGAACGCCAGCCGTCCGTTGGGCAGCCAGCATGGATCGAAATCGTTCCACGTGCCGTCCGTCAACTGCCGGAGGTCCGTGCCGTCTACGTTGACCGAAAAGATATGGTAACAGCGTCCCGCGTCCCAGTGGCCGCGCGTGGGGTCTTCGTGGAAGATCTGCTCCTTGCCGCCTTGCCGCTCGACGTAGGCGAACGCGATCCGCCGGCCGTCGGGCGATAGGGCGGGCGAAAGGAACGAGCCGCCGTCGGCGTCTTCACCGCTGATGGCTTTCTCGCCGTCGTAACGAAGGTTGGGCCGCAGCACACTGCCGCCGCTCAGTCTCCGATTCTGAAGCCGGCCGGTTTCGCAGACCGAGTCGGCCAGCACGTCGCGCAGCCGTGGCTTCGCTCCAAACGCATCTTCCAGCACATACAAGCCGCCGCCGGGATTCTGGCAGATGCCGTAGAATTGGTCGCACATGTGCTGGTAAAAGGCGCGATGACGCTTGATGAAGACGAGATCCTGGAAATCGAGCAAGGGGTTGGCAAACGCGATTTGGCGACGAAGGCGGCAGATCTCGTGGTGCAAGGCTCGCCGCGCGGCGGCGTCGGCCACCGCGGTATCGGCGACGGCCTGCCCCAGCTTTGCCAGCGGCTCGTCAAACGCGGCCAACGTACCTCCGTCGGCGGTCAGACGCTTCAAGTCGGCCAACAACGCCGCGGTTCGCCGCAGCACGATGTCGGCCGGATCCCGATCGCTTTCGTGGACCAGCGACTCGCGCTGGAACGTCTGGCCGGCGATCTCCTCGGCGATCGAACTTTCCGCAGGAACGTACGAGGTGCCGTTCCAGACGCGCGCGCCGGTGGCCCGGCGGAGAACCGCGAGCTGCTGGATGTCGTACTGCAGCGCCGCGTACTGATGATCCAGTTCGCCGGCCGCCGCGGCGCGGGCCCGCAGCTGGTCCCAGCCCGCATGCTCGGCCGGCGTATTGGCGGCCACCAGCGAGGCGAGTTCCTGCTCCAAGGCCGCTCGCACTTCGGCGTCATCCAGCGTCTTCAACATCGCCGCACAATCGCGATAACGGCGGACGCGGACGTACAGATCCAGCCAGCGCGGGTCGCCCGCACCGGCTTGAGCCGCGACGAGCGTATCGAATTCAGCCACCAGCGGCATCGGTTTCCCCGCGATGTCCTCGGTCTGGGGCGGCGCGGACAGGAGCGGGAAGCCCATCCCACGCAAGATCGCGCCGATCATCTCTTGTTCGAGCGCGGCGGTTTCGCGTCTGCCGAACCACGCAGCGAGCCCGTCGGCTCCGCCGTCCGCGCGCAACCAGCCGGTCTGCAGCGGAAAGTCGCGGACCACCTCCGGCCAAAACGCCGGCAGCGGAGTCGGGGTCGAGAGCACCTTGAAACGCACGACACCGCCCGGGCGGTCCTTGTCCTCGCCGACCAGCGCCTCGAACCGCTCGTATCGGCCGTCTAAAGCGAAGCTCAGTTCACTATCGGCGTGAACCCAGAATCCGAACTCGAACTGCCGCTCGCCCACGATCAGCGGGTGATCGTTCCAGTTCTTGTTCACGAGCAACTGGCCCCAGCCGACGCTGACGCGGACGGGCTTGAGGTCCGTGAGCGGGGTGATCGTACCATCCTTGGCGATCAGCTTTGGCTCGCCCCAGATATTGCAGTTGGCGGGATGTTTTTCACAGAGGGCGACCAGCCGCAGTTCCTTCAAACCGGCGACGTTGACGACGACCCGTTGAGCGGGCCCGTGGCCATCGAGCGGACCGCTGTCGAACGGTTTGAAGAGCGATTCCCGTGCGGCGGCTTGTTCCGCCTCCGGCGAGCGAAGGTAAGCCACCCGAAGGTTCGTCATCGTTTGGGCCCAAGAGGATTTCTGCGCATCATCCGCGGCGCTGGCCTCGATGGCTGCGCTCAGGATCGCGGCGGTTAGGATCCCAACGGCCGCGACGATCAAAGGCACGCGTTTCATGGCTTTCTCCCTGGGAGTGGTGGTTCCGGCGAGGGCGATTCGAAGTCCGCAGCATCCGCATGGGCCTGCATCCTTCGTTGCGGGCGTCGAATCGAGTCGAGGCGTCAGCAAGTCTTCGTTGGGCCGAAGGCTTTTTGCTCGGGGCTTATCGTACATCTTCAAATTGAGGTTATAAATAGGATGTGCATGGTTTTCAATGTGCGTCAGGAGAGAACGATGAACGGTATTTGGTCGGAAAACTTGAGGTGCTGCAGGATCGCCCAGGCAACTCTACTGGCTCTCGCCGCCGCCGCCGCCGGCGCAGCACAGGAAATCGGGCAGACCTCTCGGGCCGATGATCTGCCTCCCGAATTCCAGATCCTGTTCGCATCGGGTGCCGAGCGTGATGGGCACTGGACGCTGATCGGCACGAACGAGAAAGCTCAGGAACACGAGCAACTGCATCCTGAGTTCAATGCGATTCGCGCGATCTGGCATCTTCCCGTCGCAGGCGATCGAAGCGTCTTCAAGTTCGAGTTCACGCGGCCGGTCCGAAAGGGCGGCAATGTATTCCACGCCTATGTCAAAGCCGACGGTGACGAAAATACGGGAAGGAATCACGAAGGCATCCACAACGGCGTGGATTATATGTTTACCGTGATCGACGGCGATCCGAATCACGCAAGTACTCGGCTGGATGTTTACGAAGCGGACGGCACGATCCGTCAAGGCGCTTGCAGTCTCGTCATTCGGGAAGAAACGCTCTATCTGTTCGCCGAAATGAAGCTTCAGCAGCAAGCCGATCATTCTGTATTCGAATACTGCGTAGCTTCGTACGTCAGAGCCAGCGGCCCCAGCGCCGGTTTGGGATACCGCCGCGTTGCCTCCGCGCGGGCGCCGGAAACGTCCGCTACCACGCTGCTGGCAAATTCCGACCTGGTTCTCGTCAACGGCATGGTCCCCGGATGGCAGCGGATCGCAGGAAGCAGGCCGATGGAAGCCGGGCCCACCGCGGACCGCCAGGACGGCGCATTGCTGCTTGAGAACCTCTATTCGCCCGAAGGTCTGACTCAGACGGTCAGTCTTGCCCCCGGGCATTATCTCTTGCGCGCGTTGGCGAAAACGAACGTGTTCCAAGTGCATTTGTTTGCCGACCGAACGCGACTACCCGTCGCCGTCGCGGACGATTACCAGTGGGTGGAACTCAACAGCAGCGTCTGCCTCACGGAACCGATCCGGCGGATTGGATCGTTACCTCACGAAGTCCGGCAGGAATCCAGCTGCACAACGTGGTCACGAACGAAAGCCATCGCATCGAGTTGCCCTCGCGTGCGGGATGGCGGCTGGTCCACTTTCCTGGAATCGCAACGTACGGCGGGCGAGGCCCGAATATTCGCCAGATCACCCACGAAACGCTGGTTTGGCTGGCCGACGATAATCGCACCTTGGCGCGCTCCAACGTCGCGGGAGAACCGTTTACGAAGTTCGCGGTGCGGAGTATTTCCACCCAACCCGAACAGGACACGCTGTTCGCCGATATGTCCAGTGTTGGAGGCAAAGCCGGAGATAACTGGCGAGATGCGGTGGACCGTGACGGCAACCGGTATTTTCTGTTCGAGATCAACCGGGACCACTTCCCGGACCACCCGACCAACCCGTATCAGGTCTGGGCCTTGCCCTTGACGCCAGGCGATGACCGCGGCTTGCTGCGCGTGGTGCCTCACCCCCGGGCGGCGATGACGGAATACGTTTCCAGCCAGACCGGGATGACGCCCCAGCCTTCGGCGAATTGGTGGAATTTTGCCGCCGGGTTCCCGTGGTCGGGCGATAATGCCATCCTGCGGCTCGAAGACGATACGCTGCTGCACATGAGTTCTTTGGGGATGCACAGCAGCTTTGCCGGGGGCGACACGGTCAGCGTCAACTGTGCGTACAGCGGACAAGTTCGCTATGTCGGGACGTTTCCGAAATTCGACCGCGTCACCTGGCCTCACGAATTCAAAAGGGACCGAGATTTCGCCGTGGTCGCGAGCCATGCCGAGCCGGCGTCGCCGATTGTGATGCTCGACCTGGAGCATACGACGATGTGGACGCTGGCCTTGACGCATTTCCACGACTATGCGCTCCGGTACAAGACCCGCTGGGATCCGGACGCCTATCACAAGCCGATGTTCCGGCCGGCGCCGACGTTCAGCCCGGATTTCACCAAGGTCGTTTACTTTTCGTCCATGCTGACCGGCGACCACCCGGATCGAAAGTGGGGCGATGTGTATGTGGCGGTGGCCCGTTATCCCGAGCCGCCGATGAATCTGCGCAAGGAGGGTGCTGCATTGGTGTGGGAGAGGCCGCGGCGCCATGCTGAAATCCAAGGTTTTCGCCTGTACCGTTCCGACGAAAGCGGGCGGGACTATCAACGACTGGGCGAGGGCTTGCTGACCGAAACGCGGTACGAGCTGCCGCCGAACGCCGACGGAGTTTATGTCTTGGCATCCGTCGAGTATTCCGGGCTGGAGAGCCGAATGTTCTCGAACGAGGCGAGTGTCGGGACCTGCAAGATGTTTCGCCATTTTCACCGGCCGGCGGCGGGAAGGATCACCAAGCCGATGGTGCCGTTCTTCGAGCCCGCGGGGGCCGGCGAGGGCTATGCGCTTGCCGTCACCGACCCGGATCTGATCGACAAACAGCGACTGGAGGACGGGCTGAGCGGATCGGTGACAATGCCGGTTGTGATCCCGGTCGCGGGCCCCGTCCGTATTCTGGCAAGGGTGCGCGGCATGTCGGCTTGGGAACGTGCCAGCTATACGACCGGGTGGCCCATGGCGGGCGAGGCGGCCCGTGGCGTTTTTGCGGTGCGGATCGATGGGAAATCGGCGGGTGCCATCCCGGTCGAAGGATTTGCATGGCGCTGGGTTCCGCTCGATGCGGGCGCCGTTCCGCTGGTCGCAGGCGTTGTTGAACTGGATCTTGCCACACAGTCCGCTGGGATCGCGGTGGACAATATCCTGGTGACCAACGATCCGGATTTTGTTCCGCGAGGCCGGGGCCAAGTGCCGGAGGAGTTGGCGGCGGTGCCGGGGGGAATCCGCGTGGCGCCGTTCGGTTCGGACGACGAGCGGGTTTTCCCCAAACCGATCAAGGAGTTAGGACCGCGCGTCAAGCTGATATGGGCCCCGGTCGCCGCGCCGCAGGGCGTGTCCTATTACAACGTCTACCGCTCGGATATGGAAGCGTTCGAAGCGGAAGCGGAGACGCTGTTGGGCAGTCCCACCGAGCCCGTGTTCTACGACATCGGGCTCGAGACCGGGCGAACCGTATACTACCGCGTCCGTGCAGTGGACGCCTGGGGCAACCGCTCGCCGCCTTCCGTAACTCTGGCCGTGCCGAACTGATTGTGCGAACACGCCTGAAAGAAATCCGCCGCGAAATCGAAGTACCGCCAATTTGGACGCGTGCCTCAAGCGGCGGTTAGAATGGCATTAACGTGGTGCTTGCCGCTCGGAGCGGACCAGTACGACCCGCTGCAGTTGTCCAACGAAGAGGTTTCGCCCCTGCGGCGAGAAACCTGCTCGTTGAAACCAGCTTCGTCGTTGAGTCGGCGAACTGCCTGGGTTACATTCATGGCCTGGAGTGGCTCGGTCGGGGCTCCGCCCGCCTTCAACCTTTTGGGAACCCGCTATGTACTGCGAGAAAGCTCTTCGATCGTGCTTCGCCTCGTTCTGCGCGCTTGTCACGGCTGCTGCCGCGGCGGGGGCGGACTACGTTTGGGTCGAGGCGGAGAGTGCAATCGACAAGCTTGAACAGTCCAACGACTGGTACGATCCGGTGGACCGCGCGACTTCGCTGTCCGGCAACGACTGGTGGCACTCGTTCGACGAGCCCTCGATGAAATCGGGTTACATGGTGTGCCCCTTCAACATTCCGTCGGCCGGCAAGTACCGGCTGTGGATCCGGTTGAACCTTTCGAGCACAGGCTATCGCTACGCGCTCGATGATGCCGAACTGGTGGAACCCTCGTCAGCGAGAATTGATCCGCATTTCTTCGGGTGATCCCAAGGATTGGTAAAATGACAACCTTTTTGATCGCATACCTTGCACTGACGTTGAACGCCGAGGCTGCCGAACGCGGCGAGGCGTTATTCCGGGACGTCGAGCAACTGTCGCGGACGAACCAGAAAGCCGAGGCTTTGGCCAAGGCCGAGGAGGGCGTCCGGGAACTCGATCGAGCGTTCGCGGAAAACAAGAAAATCGGACGCTACGGCATGGACGGGCTCCGATTGGCGGCACGTTTGGCACGCGAAGATTTTCTCAACCACGAGAAATCGCTGTTTTTCTGCGGCAAGATGGCCGAGTACGCCGACGGCGACTACTGGCGCGTCCCGGCACGTCTCGAGACGGCGCTGACCTATCGGGCGATGGGGGATTTCGAAAGAGCCCAGCAGCAATACGATGCGATTGCGGCGGCTGGCGAGCGATACGCTCCCAGCTCGCTCCTGCCCCAGGCCGAGATGGTGTTCTTCGAGATGCACGACCTACAGCGCGGGCGGAACCTGTTGGACCGCGCCCTGATGAACGAGGCGGTGAATGGCCGCGAACGCTTCCATTCGTTGCGGAATTGCGCCCAGCGGGCGTTGGCTCGGGGACAGCGGGACGAGGCGCTGCAGTGGTACGCGATGCTGGAGAAGCTGCCTTTCGGCCAAGCCGAAGAACGCGACCGCTATCTCTCCCAAGCCTGGTACGAAATGGGCAAAATCGAGGAAAGCCGCGGCCGAGCCAACCAGGCGAAATCGTACTATCGCCAAGCGATGGAACGGGAAGGCGGCGAAATGCGTTTTCGCGTCCGAGCCCGCGAGGCGTTGGAGAGCATCCAGTACTTTGAGTAGGCCGAGAGCCGTTCACAGCGCCGCTTGAGGACGATAATGCACGCACAGTCACTCGGACGAGTTTCTCTCCCGCTAAAGGCTTTCGTTTCTAGGAATCCCAAACAACGCCGCACCAACGTGCCATGCCATCAGACGCAACGCAACTTCCGGCAACTCGGACGCTGAACGCTGACGGATGGCGGCTGTTTGCCAGCCGTTGCGTTCGCCTGTTCGCCTACGGCTTCCTGTCGGTCGTGCTGGTACTGTACCTCAAATCCATTGGCTTGAACGATCAGCGAGTGGGGTTGTTGCTGACGTTGACGTTGCTGGGCGACACCGCCATTTCGCTGTGGATCACCACCACGGCGGATCGAATCGGCAGACGCAAAATGCTTTTCATCGGTGCCGTGCTGATGCTTCTGGCCGGCATCGTCTTTGCCTTCACCAAAGACTTTTTGTGGCTACTGGTCGCCGCCACCATCGGCGTGATCAGTCCCAGCGGCAACGAAGTCGGCCCCTTTCTGTCCATCGAACAGGCCGCCCTGTCGCAACTGGTCACCGACCGTCAACGCACGGCCGTGTTCGCTTGGTACAACCTGGTCGGATCGCTGGCGACAGCCCTGGGCGCTTTGGCCGGGGGAGCCGTTTGCCAGGCGACCGCCCGGTCCGGACTGGACGGACCGGACATCTATCGGCCCGTAGTCCTGGGTTATGCGGCCTTCGGCCTTGCACTTGCCGTCATCTTCGCGGGGCTGTCCCCAAAGACGGAGATCGCCGTCCAGGCAGCAGCCGCGATCGTGCCCAAGGGCAGCCGCTTCGGTCTGCATCAGTCCAAAGGCATCGTCGCTCGGCTGGCCGGACTTTTTGCCCTGGATGCCTTCGGTGGCGGATTCGTGATTCAGAGCGTGATGGCCTATTGGTTTCACGTCCGGTTTGGGGTGGAGCCGGTCACGTTGGGCGGTATTTTCTTCGGAGCCAACGTGCTGGCTGGATTGTCCTCATTGGCGGCCGTCTGGCTGGCTCGCCGCTTCGGCCTGATCAACACGATGGTGTTCACCCACCTGCCGTCGAATGTCCTGTTGATGCTCGTGCCGTTGATGCCCACTCTGCCCTTGGCCGTCACGGTGCTGATGATACGATTCAGCATTTCGCAGATGGACGTGCCGACCCGCCAATCCTACACGATGGCCGTGGTCACACCCGAAGAACGTTCGGCGGCATCCGGCGTGACCGGCGTGGCTCGCTCGATTGGTGCATCGGTCTCGCCGATGCTGGCGGCGTTGCTCGTGGGAAATCCGGCCTGGGCCAGCATCCCGTTCTTCCTGTCGGGAGGCATCAAGATCATTTACGATCTGCTGCTGTATCGCAGCTTCGTCACCCACAAGCCACCTGAAGAAGCGGCCAAGTGACAGCGATTTCGCGACGCACCGGAACTCGACATGCAAGGATCCTGTCGTCAGTAGTCGCTTCTGTGCCACGGCCGATTCGGGCCGGGCTCACGTGCGTCTGGTTCGAGGCTTGGTGTTTAGCCAGCTTTGCATGTGTCCCAAGTCGCCGGCCCAGCTCTTGCCGATCCGCCGTTCGCAGAAGGCTTGGAACAACAGATCCAGGGTCTCCTTGAGTCCGCGGAGACGCTCGATGCGCCCTTCGGCAATCCCGCGTCCTTCGGCATCCTCGTCGATCAAAACCTTGGCGCCGCCGACGGCGAACGTCTCGGCTTGCAGCGTCAGCTCGTACTGCTCGCCGTGGCGGACCAGCATCAGACCGGCTTTGCGTGGCAGCTTGCCGGAGCGGATCGCCTGGGCCGCCTCCGGCAGATCCGTCGGATCTTGGGCCGAGATCGTTCCTTTGCCCGATTCGCCGCGCGGACACTCCAGGATGAGCGTCTTGGCAAACATGCCCGTGACTTCGGAGTCGTCGGACAATTTGATCGTGTCGCCTTGCGTTTCCCAATGCCACCAGAGCCACAGCAGAAATTCGTTGCCCAGGAAGTCGTAATTGTCGCCATCGCCATCCCACCAGGCAATTTCGGCCCTGGCGCCATCGCCGCGAAAGTTGGCGGGAACGGCGTTATTCAACGCCCCGACGTGGCGTGAGGCGGTCGCCCACTCCAAGGCCAGCTTGCCGGATGACAGCCGACTCAGCTCCAGTTCGAACGCTTTGCTCAACAGGTCGGCGCAGACGTCAATTGCCGCGGCACTGGTTCCGCCGCAATACAGCAAGCCGTTCTTGGCATCCCACAAGACGGGGAATTGCTGCATCCGCAGGAACTGGCCGCCGCGGGCCGCTTCTTCGCAACGCGCCTCGACGGCGTCTTTGGCCTCTTGGCGTTGGGCTTTGGTGGGACGGCGGCCGGGCGAGTCGGTGTTCAGCATCGCCAACTCGAGTTGCAGCCAAGCCCGGCGAATGGCCGCCGGAACCTGGCTGGTGTCGATCCGCACGGCAAAATGCAAGGCGTCCCCGAAGACGTTCTTCTCGAGATCGAAACCGTAATCGAGCAGATGATCGCCCGCCAGGAAGCCGACCCGGGCCTGGTCGCTCGAGAAGCTCTTGCTCTCGCCGATCGCGTGCTCCTGCAGAATTTCCACGTGCTCCGGACCGAAGTGAGCGGGCTGCGCGCCGCCGATGCGAAAACTCTCGAACGTCATGCTTCCTGACAAGAATCCCATACCTGCTCCTTGCTTCTGAGTTGGCGATTGCCGAAGTAGAACAATCATCGGGTGAAATGGAATGAGAAAACAGCGTTTTGTCAATCGGCGGACTACTCAGGAATGCTTGGTGCTGCAAACCACACCGTAGGATGTTTTACGCTTCACACCACCGATTCCAAGCATCGTACGTGAACGTCTGAGAACTCACGAGGATATCGCCTTGGCGCTCGCAAGAGATCAGGCGGTCTGAAAGTCGACCGCCGAAGGCTTAACTTGCACCAACGCTGTGAACTCGTCTCGCGTGCCCAATCGAATTGTGGATAACATTGCCCGCAAGGCTTGGTTTGCGGTAATCCGTTTCCCTCCGGCTTGACTCCCCATGACGGCGGGATTACAACCGCGCTTATGCATGCATCGCCGTTTATGTTTCCTGCGGCGGGTCGGCCGGCGGTTTCGATTTTCGTCGGGCGGTTGGGACCTCGTCTGGCGCTCGTCCGTTGTCTCCGGCGGGGCTGGGCTGCAATCGAATACTTGGAGGTATCATGACAGACTCGCTCGCCAAAAAAATGGCCAGAGGCATGCCAGATGCCTGCCTCGATTGGGTTCGCGCACGGCTGATGACGGCCACGAGCCGAACCAAACGCCGCCGCGGTCGCCGTCGTCGGGATCGTCGCCAGCTTGAAGTCCTGGAAACGCGGTGTCTTCTCAGCACGGCTACCGAGATTACCCAGACGTACACATACTCGGCATATGAGGACCTCGCAGGCGATGGCCTCTTCGCTGGAGATCCGCTTGCTGCGGGCTGGACCATTGCCATGGGCTATCGCACAGCCAACTACAACTACGATTATCCGGATTCCACAATTTGGTATAGCTTCCGCCGCACATTCGACCAGGGTCGATGCGACTCTTCCGTTTACTATCCCCTGGAGAATGTTCCAACGCTAGGGAATAATCCGGCCGTGTTTGAATCTTACAGAATATGGGGAACATGCACTGAGGTCTATTATGACCGTGAGCTGGAAAGAGAAGTCTCGTATACGCGCGAAATCATCCAAGAAGAACTGGATCGCGCTTACAGGGGTCCTGATTTTCGGACCACCGATCGTGACTTGCTTTGGGACCAAACGGGGTGGGATTCGTGGTACGATGGAGTGGCACGCGTAAGCGGTGCAAAGGCACTGTACGTACAGTTGCCGATCATCCGCGGCACGGTCTACGAGGATCTCAACGGCGACGGAAAGCAGGACGCCGGAGAGCTGCCGCTGGCAAACCGTGACGTCTGTTTTGAATCCCCCTCTGTGCGCTGGTTTCGCGAGTGTGACGAGGGTACCTATTCCCAGCGAACGACCACGGATGCCGAGGGCCGCTACGAGTTGAAAGGCGTTCCGCGGAACGTGGCGGACCTGGTCGTGCAGGTCTCACCAAGTCCCGGCTTTGACGAGATTGTAAGTCAAGATCTGATCGTGACAAGTGCTGCGAGCCGCCAAGTGGTTGCGGACCACGACATTGGCATTTTCAAGCGGGTGCGGGTCAGCGGTACTGTGTACGTGGATCACAATGGCGATGGAGATCAGGATCCCGAAGATGAGCCGCGCGCAGGGGTCAAGGTGTACCTGGACAGCAATGGCGACGGTGTCTTCAATAACGCCGACGGCATTTGCGACAGCGGAGCCGAACCCTGTGCGAGGGCGATCACCGACGCGAATGGCCGCTACGTCTTAGAAGGCGGGCCGGCGCTGGGCGGCGGGGTAGGGCCTGGAACCGTTCGCGTGCTCTCACCCTCTATTCCGCCGGAGTGGTATGTCTTCACCGAAGGGGCGGACGGATATGCGCTTACGAGCGGACAGGATATTCCAGACGCCAACTTTGGGCTGTTCGAGGCGGCGCTCGTGTATGGCCAGGTGTTTCATGATCTCAATCTGAACGGCCGGTGGGATCATGGGGAGCTTCCCCTGGCCGGAGTCCGAATCGCTCTGGATTTGTTCAGTGACGGCAGCATCGATCGGGAAACCGTTTCCGATGAAACCGGCGGGTACGAGTTTGGCTATGTCGGCCCCGGCACGCATCAACTAAGTCAAGAGATCGGTCGCGGAGTAGTTCAGACGCTGCCCACGAGCCCGGATGGCTACCGCGTCACGATCACCACCTCGAGCCAGTACGTGCCAAATTATTTGTTCGGACGCTTCTTTGAAGCTTTCATCGTCAACACGACCGACGATGCGGCGGACCCAAATTTGGCGGACGGCCGTTGCGACACGGACGCCAAGCTCCCAGGCGACCAGTGTACGCTGCGGGCGGCCATCGAGCAGGCGAAGGCATCGCCGGGCAGGCAATTCATCGGGTTCAAGATCCCCGGTGCGGCCACTCCGACGATCCAAATCGGCTCATCCCTGCCGTTGATTGACGACGAGGTATCCATTGACGGCACGACGCAACCGGGAGCCGGCATGGTACAGTTGCAGGGCGATCCTCAGATGCTCGACGTCGAAGGCTTGGATATTTTTGCCGACGACAGCATTGTCCGAGGCTTGACCATCGCGGGCTTTTCAGGCGCCGGCATTGTCCTGAGAGGAAACCGCAACCTGATCGAAGAAAATGTCATCATCTCGAACGGGCACGATGGCATCGAGATTTGGAACGGCACGGGGAATCGAGTCCGGGGCAATAGGATCGGGATCGATGCCAACGGAGCGGCGGCCGGGAATGCCGGCGCCGGCATCAGGGTTTCCACATCCGAGAGCGTCATCGGCGGCACGGGTGCGGGAGACGGCAATGTGATTGCCCACAACGGCACGGGGCCGTTTGTGGACGGCGCGGCGGGTTACGGAGTCGTCGTGACCGGAGGATCGGGAAACGCAATCCTGGGGAATGCGATCTACGATAACGCCGGGTTGGGCATCGATTTGGGGTTTGACGGAGTCAGCCCCAACGACAACTTCACCTACGCCGCACCATTTCTTCCGGACGTCGATCAGGGGGCCAACTGGCTGCAGAATTTTCCGGATATCACCTGGGCCTCCGACGGCCGCACCATCGAGGGCACGCTGAACAGCACCCCCAACACGACGTTTCGCATCGAGTTCTTTGGGAATTCCACCCCCAACCCGCTGGGCCACGGCGACGGGGCGACGTACTTGGGTTCGCTGAATGTCACGACGAGTGACAGCGGCTATGCGCTCTTCATTGGCACCCCGTTTGTACCCTCACCGGATCAGTTCATCACCGCGACGGCAACCCGCATCCTCGACGAGCAGAAGGGGCTGTTTGGCGACACGTCGGAGTTCTCGCCGGCCGCGCACGCGGTTCGCCGGGGCGTCACGGTCATCACGCATGGCTTTACGCCGGAGGGATTGTCCAGCGACCCGGCGTTGGGCGACAGCCTGCTCAGCTTGGCCCAGGTCATCCACAATCGCACCGGTGGCTGTCTGTTGAACTACGACATCGAAGCCCAGGGGGGCCAAGGTTCATTCCAAGCGGACGTATGCCGGCCGAATGTCGGCGGTTCGGAGGGCCAGGAAACGATCGTCTTGTTCGATTGGGCTGTGGAATCGTTCGAAATCTCGAACGGTTGGGCGGAGGCCGCGGGCGATGCCCTGTTCGCCATCTTGGTGAACCGGAACCTGCTTGAACCGGAAAAGAAAGACGCCAATGCCCCGTATCACTTTATTTCGCACAGCATGGGAACCGCTGTCACCAGTGAGGTCGTCGAGAGGTTCGCCGCATTCGGAGTGCCCGTGGAGCACCTGACGTACCTGGATCCCCATGAGTACTATACCGCGCTGGGGAGATTTGACGAGGAACAGCAACTCTTCACGCTGGGCAAGCCAAGAGCAATTCCTCTTGCGTTCGGCATACCTTCCGACCCGACCCGCCTGTTCGATGAAGGCTACGGGGCCAGCGTCTGGAAAGGAGTTGCATTCGCGGATGTCTACTACGAGACGCGCGGTTCGAACGGCGGCGTATCCTCGGTATTCGTGCCTGAGGGACGGCCGATTCCCGGCGCTTTCAGCCGCCTGCTGGATAAAGACAATGATCTGCCCGATCTGGCACTAGAGCCCTACGCAACCGATCCATCGGGAGTCGGCGGCGACCATTCCTATGTGTGGGTCTGTTTTTATGCCGCGACAGTCCAAGGCAATCTTCCGACGGACTGTGCAAAGCCGATCAATCCCGACGTAAGAACGGAGTACGCTCGCACCGGCTATGCCTTCAGCCGGAACGCGTTTCTACCCCAAGAGCACCCCGATCCCAACTTCTACGAAGCCGGTCAGGACCACGAGAACAGCGATGCGGGGCTCGTCAATCGGACCACGGGGCAACCCAACGCGCTGCTCCTGCAACGGGCTGATTTGGTGACTGCCGAAATCACGGTGGGCCGGTGGAAACCTGATTGGGACCCGACCACCATTATCAATGGCGACTTCGAGGCCGGTCCCGACGCCCAGCTATTCGCTTCGATCTATCCCGGTTGGTCTCACCACGGTGGCGGGGGCCCCGGAGGAATCGATGGCATCGGGAACAGCTATCTGGAACTCGATGCCGGTCGGGATTGGCGGACACATAACTGGCTGTACGTGGCCAACGAATCCCCCGCGCTGTCACTCGTCTTTGATATGAAGGTGACCACGGCCAGCGAGGACGACCAGTTCAATGTCCGCCTGAGTGATACGCCGCTGGGCTTTCCCATGGCCTTGACCGACGAAGACTGGTTTTTCGAATCGTTCACGACGAAATGTCTGGAAATCCCGCAGCAGCTGCGCAACCAGGCACACACGCTGACGTTCGAACTCTTTAGCCGCGGCGGCAGTACGGAAGCGGAGGTGCTGGTGGACAACGTGCGGTTCGTTCCCCGGGGTTGCTCGCCTGGTACGCTCCAGACGATGCAGACCGCTCAAGGCGACATTGGGCCAGGCGAGCAGCAGCAATTCACGCTGAAGGTGGATCCCTCGGTGAATCGCCTGCAAGTGGATGTTCAGTGGGCAGGAAGCGATCTGGACCTGGAATTGACGGCACCCGACGGAACCGTGGTGACCCATGAAGTTGCGCTCGACGATCCGGACGTCCAACTTGACATCCAGTCCACCTCGGAATCGATCACGGTGGACTATCCTTTGCCGGGCGAGTGGAAAGTTCGCGTGATCGCTGTGGATGTGCCCGCAGGGGGGGAGCCGTTTCAGCTGGATGTCCGGTCCGACTCGCTTGTTTCCGCCGTCTTGGAGTTTGGGCCGGAGGTCAAGACGATCGGCGACCTGGTGAGCGTCCGCGTGGAGTTGGCCGCCGAAGGAGCCCCCGTCACGGGCGCCTCGGTCCTGGCCGCGATTCGCCCTCCCGAGAATGCACCCTACGAACAAGCCCGCCTGCGCCTGTTCGACGACGGACAGCACAATGACGGCGCCGCCAACGACGGGATTTACGGCAACGAGTTCCGGCGGGCGGTGGTGCCGGGCGATTATACGTTTGCGATTCAGACCGACGGTGCCACCAGCACGCGGTTTGGGTTCTCAAGGCTGCTTTCGGCTTCGATTTCGGTGATCGCAGGTGCTGACACCGACGGCGACGGACTGCCCGACGCGTGGGAGCAGCGGGAAGGAACAGACCGGTTTCTCGACGATCGCGATCTGGACTCGGACTCGGACGGGTTGAGCAACATCGAGGAATATGTTTTAGGGACCAAGCCTGGCGCGAGCGACACGGACGGCGACGGCGTCTCCGATCGAATCGAAGCCATTCTCAATACGGACCCCCTGGACGCCGGCTCGTGGGTGTTCGATATCGCTCCGCCTGAACTGAACGTCCCGCCGGATCAAATTCGGGATGCAAGTGATCCGGGCGGAACGGCCGTCAGCTATCCGCCGGTCACCGCCACCGACGACCTGGATCTGAACCCGCTCGTTCAATGCGATCCCGTCAGCGGTTCGCGATTCTCCGTGGGCTCGACCACCGTCACATGCACCGCCACCGATCACCTGGGCAAATCCAGTTCGGCGATCTTCCGGATCACGGTGCGGTTTGCCGAATGGCGGAACCTCCGCAATCCCTATGACGTGGACGACGACGGATTGCCGGCTCCGTTGGATGTGCTCCGGTTGATCAATGAACTGAATGGCCCTCGATTTAGCGATCCCGTCACTCGGCGTCTCTTCGACCGGCCGGATCCCGAGCTGCCGTTTTTCGACGTCAACGGCGATGGCTTTTTGACTCCGCAGGATGTGCTGGAAGTCATCAACTTCCTGAACTTTCAGGCCGTGGGCGGTGAAGCGGAATCTTCTCTTGTCGCCGCGGGCTGGCTGGACTCCAACCCGATCTCCGGCGCAGCTCCAGCGTCGCCGTCCGCCGTTTCTCCCAGGCCGTCGAGCACCGCGCAGCCGCTGCATTCGAAGCGGGCTGCAGACACGTGGCAAGTCGCTCGCGACGCCGTCTTTACGCAGCTCGCTTCCGCCGAGCGACGGCCGAGTTTCAGGGAGCCGACAGACGAGCTGTTGGACATTTGGGGCGATCTCCTGCCCTTGCCCGATGCCTCGTGATAAGACGAAGTTCCGGAAATCGCGACACCAACGGGATGTTGCGCAGTGCGAAGGGGCGAAACGGCCGGAGCGTGGCTTGCTTGCTGAGAAGCACAGCATTTGTTTAATTCCGTGCCGACACAAGGCGCCAGGGGGTCGGCTTGTGCGTCGGCATCGCGGCGCCGTGACCAAACGTGTCACGTCCGACGCAGATAAAGCTGGCAGTCACGCACCGTCGACGTTCGAGGAGACGAAAAATGCATCCCCTGATTTACCGAGCCATGCATCAGTCAGACGACTTGGTGGTCGCGTTTGATTACTGCGACGCCAAGGGGGCCAAAACACGTCGAATCGTCAGCCCCATCCGGTTCTTGGGCAAAGACCGCTTTCTGGCGTTGTGCCTAAGCCGTGAAGAACCGCGGCAATTTTACGTCCAACGCTGCCAAAACATGCGGTTGAAGCGAGCGGCGGACTTCTTGATGCCGGTAAAATTATCTTGTCTGGTCTAAAGACGTCGCACCGCGGAACACGTGGGGCACATGGTGGGGGCAGATGGTGCCAGCACGTGGGCTTGTCGCGGCCAAAGCGGTTAGGGTACGCTATGCTCTGTTTCGCCCGGGTCACGGCAAGTCGCTGCCGAACGGCTGTGACGTGGGATTTACGATCCGGAGCCAATCTGCGACGACTTGAATTGGAGTGAGAAACGGCAAGCATGACGTCAACCATAAGCGATCCTTATTTTCAGCACCTGTTCGCCGAACGGATCGGCGGTGCAGATTACGGCAAAGGCACGGAGATCTACAAGTTTGAGAAGATCAAACGCGCCAAACGCAAGACGCAGGCCGATCATCCGGAGCGTCAATTGCTGGATTTCGGCATCGGCGAAAACGACGAGATGGCGCCGTCGAACGTCCGGCAACGGATGGCGGACGAGATCAGCCGCCCGGAAAACCGCGGCTATGCGGACAACGGCATCGCGTCGTTCAAAGAGGCGGTGGCTCGATTCATGCAGCGCAATTTCGGTGTCGCCGTCGATCCCGCTCGGGAAATCAATCATTGCATCGGCTCGAAAACCGCTCTGGCAATGCTGCCGGCTTGTTTTATCAATCCCGGCGATATCACGCTGATGACGGTGCCCGGATATCCCGTGGCGGGAACACACACTCACTACTATGGGGGTGCCGTGTACAAATTGCCGTTGTCGGCGGAGAACGACTTCCTGCCCGATCTGCCAGCGATTCCCGTCGACGTGCGGCGGCGCGCCAAACTGCTGGTGCTGAACTATCCCAACAGTCCGACCGGCAAGGTGGCGACGCGGGAATTCTACGAACAGGTGATCGAATTTGCCCGCACCAACCAGATCGTGGTCGTGCAAGACGCGGCGCATGTCGTGCTGAGCTTCTCCGGCCAGCCGTTGAGTTTCTTGTCGGTCCCCGGCGCCAAGGACGTGGGCGTCGAGATCCATTCGCTGTCCAAGGGATTCAACATGATCGGCTGGCGGCTGGGCTGGGTCTGCGGACACGAGCGGATCGTCCAGGCGTTGGCGGACGTTAAGGATAATTCCGACTCCGGCCAGTTCATCGCCATCCAGAAAGCGGCGGTCACCGCGCTGGACGACGATTCGATCCCGGCGCAAATCCGTGGCAAGTATCGCCGACGCATGGAAAAACTTGTCAAGGCTTTGACGGCTTGCGGATTCGTCTGCCGGATGCCCGGCGGCTCGTACTTCCTGTATACCCGCGCGCCGCGCGGCGTGGAAGGCGGCCCGACGTTCGACTCGGCCGAAGCGGCCAGCCAGTACCTGATTACCCAGCATTCGATCGTCACGGTACCCTGGGACGATGCCGGCCCATTCCTGCGGTTCTCCGTCACCTACGAAGCGGCGGACGAGGCCGCCGAAGATGCGTTGATGGCCGAGACCGTGAAGCGTTTGACAGCAATTCGGCTGATATTTTGAGGGCTAAGAATAGAGACGTCTCGTAAGGCAATCTTAAGGCGATCTCGCGGGCGATGAGGAGTAGCTATGTCTCGAACACGAACTCGAATGGCGAGTGTCGCACTGTTGCTCGGTTGTACGGTCGTGCTCGGGTGCGGCGACGGCAAGAAGAAAGCCTCCGGACCGTCGTTGGATGCGCAGTACCGCAAGGTCATGGCTGAAGCGGACTTGGCGGCGCGGGCGAGCCGCTTGCTGGCGGTGGCGGGCAAGCAGCACAAAGCCGGCGATCTGCTGGGGATGGAACAGTCGTTGAATTCTGCCGCCGATGCCGCCAAGAACCTGGACGACGCCAAGGCCAAGGCGCTGACTCTGAACCGCGTCGCCGAAGCGTTTGGACGAGCCGGCCGCACGGTAGAATCCAAGAATCTGCTCCGCGAAGTCAGCAAGGCGGCCGACCAGATCGGCGAAGCCGAGATCAAGATCACGGTGCTGACACGGATGGCCTACACGTACGGCAAGCACCTGAACAGTCTGGATATCGCCACCAGCTACCTCAAGAACTGTGAAGGAATCGCAGCCGGAATCCCGCGGCCCGAAGGTCGAATCGACGCCCTGCTCGAAGTGGCTGTGACATATCACGAGTTGGCGCTCGCGGATGAGGCCCAGGGATTGTTCGCCCAAGCGCTCGAGGCGGCGCGGGCCTTGGACGATGGCCGCAAACGGGCGGATAGCGTGGCCAATGCCGCCGCGGCGCGGAGCAAGATGAACCAGGCGGACGAGGCGCAGACCACGTTTCAGGAAGCGGAGAAGCTGGCCGGCGAGATTCCCGACGCGATGAGCCGCGCGTATGCGCTGATCCACCTGAGCGACCGCCTGAAGGCCTCGAGCCGCCGGGCGGATGCCCAGAGAATTCTCAAGCTGGCCGAGGCCGCGGCTGACAAAGTTGCCGACGCCAGCATGCGGACGCCCCTGCTGGAGACCATCGACCGCTCGCGGCGATAAGGACCGCGCTGGAAACAGCGGCACGATGCTCCATGGGGTCATCACGGTGCTAGCAAGTTCGGATAGACGAGAGGGTGATGCCATGTTCGGTTTGTATGATATTCGGCGAACGGTTTTGGCTTGCGCAGTTTGCGTGGCGGCGCTGCTCATCACCGATCCAGGCCGCGCTGCGTCGGCTGACGACGCGTCGGCCTTTCCGGGGCCGGCGAGCGATTGGCACGGATTTGCTCGCCACGAAATCCTCGTCCAAGGAAAGACCGCTTCGGTGGTGGTGCCGCGCGAGCCTGCAGCCGGCAGGCCCTGGGTTTGGCACGGCGAATTCTTCGGCCACAAGCCGGCGCCGGACATCGCGTTGTTGGGCCACGGTTTCCATATCGTTTATCTGCGAGTTCCGGACATGTTGGGATGTCCCGAGGCGGTCGCTCACTGGAACGCGCTGTACGCGGAACTGACGGGCAGGTACGGCTTGGCAAAAAAAGCCGCGCTGGTTGGACTCAGCCGCGGCGGATTGTACGTCTACAATTGGGCCGCCGCGAATCCGGACAAAGTCGCTTGCATCTACGGCGATGCGCCCGTATGCGATTTCAAGAGCTGGCCGGGCGGCAAGCGAAAGGGCAAAGGCAGTTCCCGGGATTGGCAGTTGATCCTGGAGCGGTACGGATTCAAATCCGAAGCCGAGGCGCTGGCCTACGACAAGAACCCGATCGACAATTTGGCGCCGCTGGCCCAAGCCGACGTGCCGTTGCTGCACGTCTACGGCGACGCGGACGACGTGGTCCCGTGGGACGAGAACACGGGCCTGATCGCGGAACGTTACCGCAAGCTGGGAGGCTCGATCATCCTGATCGCCAAGCCCGGCGTCGGACATCATCCGCACGGACTGGAGGACTCGACGCCCATTGTCGATTTCATCTTAAACAGCGTCCGGGAGTAGCGGGCATGTTCTTGGGGATCGAGATCGGTGGCACGAAATTGCAGCTGGGCGTCGGCGATGGTCGGCGCCCGGAACTGGCGGCGCGACAGCGGCTGGACATCGACGCTCAACGCGGAGCAGAGGGAATCTTGGCGCAAATCCAGCAGGCCGCGGGCGGATTGATGCAGCGTTTTCCTGTGGCTTGCATCGGAATCGGCTTCGGCGGCCCGGTCGATACGGCGGCGGGGCGCGTGGTACTCAGCCATCAAGTGGACGGCTGGCGGGATTTCGAACTGGCCGCCTGGTGCCACCGGACGCTGGGAGTACCTGCGGTGCTGGGCAACGACTGTGATTCGGCGGCACTGGCCGAAGCGAGTTACGGCGCGGGCGCAGGCAAGCAGACCGTGTTTTACGTGACGGTCGGGACGGGCATCGGCGGCGGATTCGTCAAGCACGGCGTCCTGCACGGAGCGGGCCGTCCGGCGTCGGCCGAAATCGGCCATTTGCGGCCCGGCTTGCACGCGGACCGGCCCGCGGTGACGGTCGAGTCGCTGGCCAGCGGCCCGGGGATCGCCGCGGCTGCCAAAGCTGGTGTCCGGGGTGCGGTCGTCTTGCCGTTGCGTGCCGAATCGCCGCCAGATTCGCTGGAAAGCGGTACCCGCGACCGTCCGTCCGCAATCGCCGAACGCGCGGACCAGGCGGATCGCCGCGAGCTGGTGGAGCGCGCGGGCGGCGAGTTGGAGAACGTGACGGCGAAATTGGTAGGCGAAGCGGCGGCGGACGGAAATCGGCTCGCCATCGAGGTCCTGGATCGGGCTTGCCAAGTGCTCGGTTGGGCCATCGCCCAGATGATCACGTTGCTGGCGCCGGAAATCGTCGTCGTGGGCGGCGGCGTGTCGCTGCTGGGCGAGGAATTGTTCTTCGCGCCGCTGCGGCAAGCGGTGCAGCGTTACGTGTTCCCGCCGCTGGCGGGTGCCTATGAAATCGTTCCCGCCGCGCTGGGCGAGTGGGTCGTGGTCCACGGCGCGATCGGACTGGCGGCGGAGCAAAGAGGCGTGCTTGAGGGCCGGGCGTGACTGCCGTCCCGCCACGTCGCGTCAGCAGATTTCGAGGCAAAAGGTCGATGTGCTAGCATGAAGGCGTGATATTTTTGGGAATTTGTGTCCGGAATCGGCGCGACGTTGGCGTTCCTGCTGAGCCGCTTGCTCTCCGACAGCATGCTCGGCGATGCCACGCTGTTTCAACGCTCGGACATGGTGGCGACGAGTTGGAACATCGTCGCGCCGGTCCTGGAAGCCTGGGACGCGGATTCTCCCGCCGATTTCCCCAACTACGCGGCCGGCACCTGGGGCCCCGCCGCGGCCGACGAACTGCTCGTCCGTCACGGTCGAGCGTGGAAGACCTGTTAGCGTAAGACCGACGAGTCGATCGGCGTACTGACTCAAAATGACCGTCGCGGCTAGTCCGCCGCGCGATGGCCGCCGGGGAGAATCGGCAGCCAACGCTCAAACACCCGGTCTTCCTGCTGCTCGATCCGGCAACCGGCACGTTCGCGGCGTAAGCGGTCCAGGGCCTCCGCAGAAACGCGAGTGCGCGTGACATTCAAGTAAACGAGATGACTCAGACTGTCCAGAACCGGCAGATCGTCATCAGTCAACCGGGTTCCACTGATATCAAGAGCGCGCAAGTGGGGAAAGTCCGCCAGCGAGCCGAGAGTCCCAGGGTCCAAGGGCGTACGGGACAAACGGAAACTACGAATCGGCAATGACCTCAGCGCGGGCAGGCCAGTGCCGTCGATGCGCGTTTCGGTGAGATTGAGATCTTCGAGGTTCTTCAGGGGCAGCAGTGCCTTAAACCGGCATCGGTAATGTCGGTTCGACTAATGTACAGGCTCGCGAGATTCGGAAGGTCCGCAACGCCGATTATCGCCAGTCCGGCGTCGCCAAGTTGGTTCCCGGACAGATGCAGAACACGAAGCGCCGGCAATCGTGGAAAGCCAGTCAGTTCGTGGTCGGCCAGACGGCAGAAGTTGAGCGAAAGAACCTCCAGTTCGGGGAGTCCGTCGAGCCACATCAGCCCGCTCCCCCTAATCGGGTTGCCGTCCAGTTCCAGCTCTTTCAAGTTCTTAAGGCGCGACAGTGATTCCAAACGCTCGTCGGAGACCCCGCAACTCAGTAATCGCAGACCGCGAAGCTCCGGGAGGTTGCCGATTGCGCCGAACGCCTCCGCTTTCAGGCCTTGAGGCAACCAGATGCCGCCGTCGGAGTGTTCCACGAAGTCGGTCTGCAGCGTAAGACGTTGGAGAGAACGCCGGACGGGTCCCTGCGCTAAGGCCCATAGACCAGTGCCGCGAAACGTCCCTTGCAGGTGGAGCTGGGTGAGGGACTGCAATCGGCCCATCGCCGCGATTACGTCGTCCGTTACGGGCGGTCCTTCCCAACGGACTCGCTGAAGACCGTCCGCTTGAGCAAGGTAAGCCATGATCCCGTCTGATGTCAGCGTCGTACAACGGCAATCCAGTCCCCAGAACGGATTGATTTCCCGAAGTCTGTCCAGGTCTTCGTCCGAAAACCGTGCGGTGTTTGGGATCGTGACCTGTTGCGCCCGGATACTAACCCCGAGTCCAACCAGGTAGTTGTGGGATTGCATGCAACCGGACTCGCCAGCCGCGCTTGAATCGCTCCACGCCACTATGACGAGGAGTGCCCAAAGGCTACGCAAGACGACTCGCCCCGCGGGGGATACGGCAGTGCAATCCATAACGATCACTCAACCCTAAGCTTGTCATCGAATCGGCGGCAGCCATGGGTAGATGGCGCCAGGCCGCGTGTCCGTCGTTCTCGCGGCAACGTATAAGTCGAAGTTCAGGATCATCGTGTTGTGCGTGTTATTGTAGACGGGAACATCCACGGCGGGAAGAAGCGGCCGATCACTAACCCCGAGCGGATTTCAGGATAAACCTCGTTGTAGGGAGTTGGCGTCACGGAGTCGGCCTTGAACACGCCATTGTAGTCGGCGATCTTTGATAGTTGTTCCGAGTCGTACCAGGGCCATACGCTCGTCACGGGTTGCGTGATTTGATCCAGTTCTTGTAGTTCGATCTCGTTCACGTCGCCGATCTTGATCTGCACGACGTTCACGTCGAGGTCCCATTTGTAGTTGGGATGAGCTTGATAGGTCGCGGCCCCGACGACCGGTCCGCCACCCCGCTTGATGTTTCGTAAGGAACCGCAAAACCCATTCGTCGTTCCCCGTGGATTGACCCATTCCCGCACGGGTCGCCACGGCGACGACCGCACCGGCGGATTCAACCGTACAATGCCTGTGAGGACCAAAACACCATGTCGAACGAAAACGATGTACGAACCCCGGCCCCAACCCCTGGGATCTGGAAGAAACTCGCCGTGCTGGCCATGGTGGGAGGCGTGATGGTCGTGGCCTACACGCAATTCGGCGACGCGCTAACGCTTGCGAATCTGGCGCGGCAAGAGTCTCGGCTGCAAGCGTTTCAGGACCAACACCCCGTGCTCGTCTACGGTCTCGCCTTCCTGGTCTACGTGGTTGTTACCGGGCTTTCGCTGCCCGGCGCCGCAGTGCTCACGCTCGTCTACGGCTGGTACTTCGGCGTGGTCCGGGGCGTGATCCTGGTCAGTTTTGCCTCGACGACCGGCGCGACGTTGGCGTTCCTGCTGAGCCGCTTTCTGTTTCGGGATGCCATTCAGAATCGCTTCGGCGAGCGGCTCGACAAGTTCAATCGGGCGTTGGAGCGGGAAGGGCCGTTCTTCTTGTTCACGCTGCGGCTGATTCCCGCTGTGCCGTTCTTTGTCATCAATGCCGTGATGGGCTTGACGCCGATTCGCACGTGGACGTTCTGGTGGGTCAGCCAACTGGGGATGCTCGCCGGAACGATCGTCTACGGGTATGCTGGCTCCCGTGTCCCCAGCCTGCAGACCCTGGCGGACAAAGGCATCCACGCGGTGTTTACGCCTGCGCAAGTAACGCAAATCGTGATCGCATTTGTGCTGTTGGGCGTGCTCCCGCTGGCAGTTCGCTGGCTCATCAAGCTGGGGGGGCGTTCGGCGGCGACAAACGCGACGGAAACAACGAGGAACAACGACACGAGGAGGCTCGTATGACATCCACTTCACCTTGTCCCAAACCGATCGACGCGAGTGCTTTTCGTGGCCGGCCCGTCGGACCGTGCGTGATCGTCATTTTCGGTGCCACGGGTGACCTGGCAGCCCGCAAGCTGATCCCGGCGCTGGCCAACTTGGCCGGCGACGGGTTGGTGCCCGACGAGTTCGCCGTACTAGGCGTCGCGACGCGGCCGTGGACGGACGAGGATTTCCGTCAACACGTGGCCGGATCGTTGGACGGAAGCCAAGCCGGGACCGCATGGCCAAAGGTACGCTCTTGGCTCCTGGGCCGGCTCTACTATCTCAGCGGTGACTTCCACGCGGACGAGACCTACCGAAGACTGAAGGTCCGCCTGGAAGAAATGGACCGGCGGCACGGCGCCGGCGGCAGCCACGTGTATTATCTGGCCACCGCACCGGGCTTTTTTGCGGAAGTCCCAGCGCAACTGGGCCGCGCCGGCTTATTGGAGGAGGACGACCAGCGGTGGCAACGCGTGATTGTCGAAAAGCCGTTCGGATCGGATTGGGCTTCCGCGCGTCAGCTCAATCGGAGTCTGGCCGGCCAGCTTCAAGAACGCCAAATCTATCGCATCGACCACTACCTGGGCAAAGAGACGGTGCAGAATATCCTAGCCCTGCGATTTGCCAACGGGATCTTCGAGCCGATTTGGCGGAGGGAATACATCGATCACGTGCAAATCACCGCCGCCGAATCGCTGGGCGTGGAGGAGCGGGGGCGATACTACGACCAGGCCGGTGCCCTGCGCGACATGGTGCCGAATCATCTGTTCCAACTGTTGACCTTGGTCGCAATGGAGCCACCCAGTTCCTTTGATGCTCAGGCCGTCCGCGACGAACAGGTCAAGGTGCTGAAGGCGGTTCGACCGTTGTCGCTCGAAGGCGTCGCACAGACTGCCATCCGCGGCCAATACGGCGAGGGCGTCCTTGATGGTCAGCGAGTGCTTCCTTACCGGGCGGAAAACCACGTCGCTCCGCAGTCCAGGACGCCGACGTTCGTTGCTTTGGAGCTGGAGATCGAAAGCTGGCGTTGGTCGGGAGTGCCGTTTTACTTGCGAACGGGCAAACGGCTGGCCCGGCGAGTGACGGAGATTGCGATTCGCTTCAAGCAAGCGCCCTTGGCCCTGTTCCGCGCCACCTCGGTCGACCACGTCAGCGACAATTGGCTGGTCCTTCGCCTTCAGCCGGAGGAAGGGATCTCGCTGAGCTTTGGTGCCAAGGTGCCGGGGCCGAGTTTGCGGCTGGGGCACGTCAACATGGAGTTCTGTTACGAGGACTATTTTGGCCGCAAGCCGCAGACGGGTTACGAGCGGCTGCTTTACGACGCCATGCTAGGCGATGCCACGCTGTTTCAACGCTCGGACATGGTGGAGACGAGTTGGAAGATCGTCGCGCCGGTCCTGGAAGCCTGGGACGCGGATTCTCCCGCCGATTTCCCGAACTACGCGGCCGGCACCTGGGGCCCCGCCGCGGCCGACGAACTGCTCGTCCGTCACGGTCGAGCGTGGAAGACCTGTTAGCGTAAGACCGACTAAAGTATGGTATTGGCTGAACTCACCAAGACCGAGGACCAACCCAATGTGGAACCGAATCGGACTCGCTGCCGCTGATTTCGTCTTGCCGGACATCGCTGGGGGGACGGGTCGACTGGAGCAGTATCGCGGCAGTTGGTTGCTCTTGGTTTTCCACCGCCATCTGGGATGACTGCCCTGTCGGGATCACCTGGCGCAGTTGCGGCAGCACGAACCGGAAGTCGACCACCTTGGGATTAAGATCGTGGTGGTCACGTTTCAGGGCCTCGCCCTGGCGCGGGCGTATGCCCAGGAAACGCAACTGGCCTGGCCGATCCTGGTCGATGAACACCTGGCTCTGTACGCAGCCTATGGGATGGAACGGGGGCACTGGTGGGATATCTGGGGGCCGGCGTCCTGGTGGAGCTATGCGAAATTGCTGTGGCAGGGGCATCGATGGCAGCCGCTGGCCGGCGATCCCAATCAGCTCGGCGGGGACGTATTGATTGACCCCCAGGGAATCGTCCGCCTGCACCACGTAGGTCGGGGACCTGCCGATCGACCGACCGTCGCGTCGATCCTGGAGATCGCCTCTAATTAGCGCGGCCGCCTTTCCATAACACGTATCCCGCAGGAATCACCAAGCGGGTAAACAGCATGTTCGCTGGCCCCAAGATTAAAAACGCTTCATCTTGCCTTGCCGGAGCGTGTGCCGGGCAACACGTCCCATATAGGATGACTTCAGGGCGCTCACGGTGTGCGCCGACTCGTGCGTTCGAGCGAATCACGGCTTCTGTAAGCGGGCTTTGGAGGGTCATTCATGAAGTGCTGTGATTTTGTCGCCGTTCTCGCCGTCGGTCTCCTCTCTGCGGCTTGGGGGCTGGGCGACAACCTGTGGCCGCCCAACCGTGAGGACAGCGACAACGACGCCCAGCGAGCAAGCGAACTGGTCTCGTCGGCGGAGCCCGCCTCCGCATCGTGGCGCCGTGTCGAGCAGAGCCGGTACGTCGGATCGAAGACCTGCCAGGAATGCCACGAAGACCACCACAAGGGATGGCGAAGCACCCGCCACGCAAAGATGATCCGAGAAGCGGTTTCCGAAGGGGCTGGGCGGACGATCTTGGCCGATTTCAGCCATCCTGACCGCCCTAGCAGCTTTACGCCGCAAGATATCAAGTGGGTGATCGGCAGCCGTTGGAAACAGCGATTCATCGGCGAGGTGGACGGTCAGGAGGTTGTCTTCCCGGCCCAGTGGAGTGTCGCCCAAGGAGCTTGGCAGTCGTATTCCGGCAGGACCGACTGGTGGTACAACTACCACAAGGACTGGCGCAACCGCTCCAATTTCCAGTTGTGCCACGGCTGCCACAGCACCGGCGCGGACGTGTACACGCAAAGCTGGGTCGAGCACAACATTGCCTGCGAGCGTTGCCACGGGCCGGGCAAGGTCCATGCCGAGGATCCGGTGGTGGGCAACATCGTCAATCCGGCTCGTTTAAGCCGCGATCGGGCCATGGACATCTGCGAGTCCTGCCATCTTTCCGGCAAGCCGCCCGGGACCGATTATGCTTGGCCCGTCGGCTACGAACCCGGGCTGAAGCTGGCGGATTTCTGGGAGGCGTCCGAGCCGGAGGCGGGCAAGCAGACATCCGAATTCTGGCCCAACGGCACCGCGCACAAGAACCGCGTCCAGGGTAACACGTTCCGGCAAAGCAGGATGTATCACGCTGGGCTGCAATGCACCTCGTGTCACGATCCCCATGGCAGCCGCCACGGCGCGTTGACGATCAAATCGACCCACGACAACGCGCTGTGCCTGATGTGTCACGGGCCGGGAAAGCAGGCAGGTCCCCAGTACGGGACGATTTCCGACCACACGCACCACGCTCCGAATAGTGCGGGCAGCCGCTGCATTGAATGCCACATGCCTCTGACCGGCAAGAATTCACTCGCCGGCGAGTCCCGCAATCACAGTTTCCAATTCATTTCTCCGGCCGAGACGATCGCACTCGGTGTCCCCAACAGTTGCAATGGATGTCACAACGACAAGCCGCCCCAGTGGGCGTTGAGCGAATTGGAGAAATGGTCCCCGCCTCGAAACGGCTCAAGGCTGCCTGGAAGGGGCAGGATCGTTGGTGAACCGTGAATCCTCGCAATTTCATTCTGTACGCGATCGCCTTTATCGCCGCCGGACTGCTGGGCTGTACGCATTGGGATAGGCCATCCGGATCTCGTTCCGCAGAATCCGCACAAGTCGTCGTGTACACCTCCGTGGACGATGTGTTTGCTCGCCTGATCTGCGAAAGGTTTCATCGCGAGACGGGTATCCAGGTCCAACTCGTGCCCGACACCGAGGAGACGAAGAGCACCGGCCTGTTGAACCGCCTTATCGCGGAAAAGGATCGCCCGCGCTGCGACGTGTTCTGGAGCGGCGACCCGATTCGTGCCGCCATTCTCAAGTCGAAGGGGGTCTCCACACCGTACGCGTCGCCCGAAGCGGCTGAGTTGCCGAAGTTGTATTCCGACCCCGAAGGGCACTGGACCGGTTTCTCGTGCAGGTAGTCTTGGCAACTTGGTAAAGGACCGTATGGATTGCACCGGAATGCATTGGCGTTTGCCGGGAGCTCGCGCCATGCTCAAGACACAAGTAATCTATCTAAACGGCGAATGCGACGATTTCATTGAATACCGTATTCAACGAGAACAGACGGCCCTCTACCACACCGCCGCCTGACGGCGGGATGGCAGTCACGCCCTTGAGGGCCTTGCGTGAGACGCGCAAGCCTCTTCCTGGCCGGTTTCGCTTGCCATGGTTGCAACGGCGGGGCCATTCGAGTACCAATGAGTTCGGGAGGACATCACCATGAAGCGACGAGAAATCCTGCGAGCGGCGATGGGATTGGCGGCGGCGGGTGCTGCGGCCGAACTGGGACTGACGGGACGAGCGGCCGAGGCGAACGATCGCGTCACGATCGGCGTGATGGGCGTGCGCGGCCGCGGCGGCGGGCTGCTGACGACTTTCGCATCCCAGCCGGATGTCGATGTCAAGTACATCTGCGACGTGGACGCCAAAACGATGGACGCGCGGGCCAAGCAGGTGGAAGGCATGACCGGCAAGCGGCCGCAGACGATCGACGATTATCGCACGGCGCTGGACGACGCGAATCTGGATGCGTTGGTAATCGGCGCTCCGGACCATTGGCACGCGCTGCCTACGATCCACGCCTGCCAGGCGCGCAAGGACGTGTACGTCGAAAAGCCGGACGGGCACAATATCCTCGAAGGTCGCACGATGGTGGCGGCAGCCCGCAAGTACCAACGTGTGGTCCAATTGGGCACCCAAGCTCGCAGCGGAACGTTCCAGCAGGAGGCGATGGCCTGGATCGCCAAAGGTCATTTGGGCAAAGTGCGTTTTGCCAAAGCCTGGGAGAGTGCCAGCCAAGGAGCGATCGGCTATCCGCCGGACGGCGATCCGCCCGAGGGCGTCGATTACGACCGCTGGCTCGGTCCCGCGCCCCAGCGGCCCTTCAATGCGCGCCGCTTTCACGGTTCCTGGCGCTGGTTTTTCGATTACGGCACCGGCGACTTGGGCAATGACGGCGTGCATCGGCTGGACGTGGCCCGCTGGGCGATGGAAACGGCGCTGGCCGCACAACAAGAGAACGTCCCGGTTCTCCCCGCGGCCGTGTCGGCGCACGGCGGCAAGTACTACTTTGACGACGCCCAGGAATGGCCCGACACGCTGATGGTCACGTACGACTATCCCGCTTCCCGCTGCGTGCTGACCTACGAAATGCGGATCTGGACGCCCTACCCGTTGCACGACGAAGCCGAGGGCGCCGCCGTCTGTGGCGACAACGGCTTCGTGGTCATCGGCAACAGCGGCTGGCGGGCGTACGATCGCAAGGGGCAGCCGATCCACGAAACGCGCGGCGGCGATAACACCGTCGAGCACGTGCGGAATTTCCTGGATTGTATGCGCAGCCGCCACAAGCCGGCTGCCGATCTGGAGACGATCGGGCATCCGTCCAGTATGCTCTGTCACCTGGGCAACGCCGCTTGGCGAGCGGGCCGGACGTTGCGGTTCGATCCGCAGACAAATATGTTCACCGGCGATGCCGACGCGAACCGGTGGTTGACACGGCCCGAGTACCGCCGCCCGTGGCTCTTGCCCAAGATCGAGGAATTGTGAATCGAGGTCACGACCCTATGAAACCCAGACGCAGGAAGCAGCAGGAATCGCTGGGGCTGGAACGGTTCCAGTCTCCGCCGTCCGACGATCTCGGCTTGCCGCTGGATGAATTGACGCAGGCCTACGCCCTGTTGATTGCCCGCGGCAACGATCCCTACGCGCCGCTGCCGGACGCGGACGCCGGACCGGCTGCCATGCTGGACGAGGAAGAAGCGGAAGAAGCCCAGGAAGCGGCGGACGAAGCGGCGGAGGACGATGACGTGCCGGAGCCGCACCTCCGCGACGAGTCGTGCGAAGTTTCGCCGCGAACGATCCTCGAAGCGATGATGTTCGTCGGGCATCCGGACAACCAGCCGCTGAGCAGTGAAAAAGTCGCTTCGCTGATGCGCGGCGTGCGGGCTCAAGAGATCGACGAGTTGGTGGCCGAACTGAATCGCAGTTACGACGAAGAAGGGTGTCCGTATCGAATCGAATCGGCCGGCGCCGGCTATCGGATGGCATTGCGCGACGAGTTTCATTCGTTGCGGGACGTCTTTTACGGCCGCGTCAAAGCGGCGAAACTGTCGCAAGCGGCCGTCGACGTCCTGGCCATCGTCGCGTACAAACAGCCGTTGACCCGCGAGGACGTGGACGCGTTGCGCGGCAGGCCCAGCGGCAACTTGCTGGCGCAACTGGTGCGGCGGCAGCTGCTGCGTGTCGAGCGGCCTCACGACCAGCCGCGGACCCCGCGTTTTTCGACGACCGACCGGTTCCTGCAACTGTTCGGCCTGCAAAGCCTTCGCGAATTACCCCAGACGCCTGAGTAAACTCGATACCATGTCTACGCTGGAACAACGCATCGCCGACAACGTGGCGCGAGTTCGGCAAACGATCGCATCCGCCGCGGCGCGAAGCGGCCGCCGGGCCGAGGACGTGACGCTGGTCGCGGTCAGCAAGTACGTCGGCCAGGCGGAAATCGAGGCGCTGCTGGCGGCCGGCTGTTACGATTTGGGCGAGAGCCGGCCGCAGGATCTGTGGCACAAGGCCGAGCAGTTCGGCGATCGCCCGGTTCGCTGGCACATGATCGGCCATTTGCAGCGCAACAAGGCGCGGCGCACGCTGCCGCTGGTAAGCTTGCTGCACGCCGGCGACAGTTGGCGGCTGCTGGAAGCGGCTTCGCAGCACCTGCAGCAGAGCGGACACACGCTCGACGTGCTGATCGAAGTCAACGTCTCCAGAGACGCCACCAAGACCGGTCTGGGCATGGACGACGTCGAGCCGCTGCTGCCGCAGATCGTCCGCTTGCCGAACTTGCGGGTCTGCGGCCTGATGGCGATGGCGCGGTGGGGCGGCACGCTGGACGAAGCCCGTGGCGACTTCGTGCATCTGCGAAACCTCCGCGACCAACTCGCGGACCGCTGTCCGCCCGAGATCTCCCTGGCCCACTTGTCGATGGGCATGAGCGGCGATTTCGAGATCGCGATCGAGGAAGGGGCGACGTTGGTCCGCGTCGGTTCGGCTTTGTTCGAAGGAGCAGAATCCTGATCGCCTTGCAGCCCCATCCCGAAGGCGTGCTTTTGCCCGTCCGCGCCCAGCCGGGCGCCAAATCATCCGGCGTACGCGGCGTCCAGGACGGCGCGCTGAAAGTCTCGGTGACGCAGATCGCCGAAAAAGGCAAAGCGAACAAGGCCCTGCGGACCGTGCTGAGCGATGCGTTGGACGTCCGCAAATCACAGTTGGAATTGCTGGCCGGCGAGACGTCCGGGCACAAACAATTCCTGGTTCGCGGCATTACCGTCGAGGAACTCCGCCAGCGGATCGGCAAGCTGCTGGAATAGCAGCCGGCGTGCGAGAATGGCACATTCCTGCCCCCCATATTCCTGCCCCCCATATTCCTGCCACTCCCATATTCCTGCCACTCCCATATTCCTGCCAGGAAACCGCAACTCGGCGCGCATCTTGCACGGCGCACACGCAATTGTCTGGCCTCAGCGAACGTGGCCGGTTCGTTTGTTTCCGCTTATGTGCGATAAGGAGAAGGACATGCATCAGCAAAGCTGCATCGACGCCTGTGTCCGGTGTGCCCAGGAATGCGAGCAATGTGCCGCCGCTTGCCTGGGAGAAGCCGACGTCAACGAGATGACGGAGTGCATCCGCCTGGACCTGGATTGTGCTGCCATCTGCCGGATGGCGGCGGGCTTCATGAGCCGTGACTCGCGATTCGCCGAGGCGATTTGCGAGGTCTGCGCAGACATCTGCGAAACGTGCGGGACGGAATGCGAGAAGCACGACGTGGACCATTGCCAGCGTTGTGCACGGGCTTGCCACCAATGCGCCGAGGAATGCCGCAGCATGGCGGGCGCGGCCGTCTGACGACCGCGCCGGCTGCCGACCTGCCACGGGCCCGTGGTTTTCGCGTAAGCGAACGCGGTGTCCGTGGCAGTTTTTTTCATGCTCAGACTGCGTTCGACGAGGAGTAAGACGGGTGCGGGACAGCCCCCTGGATCCGGCTAGATGCCGGCTCGACTGAGGTTTTTCACAGGAGCAATTGTCATGAGAATTTTCTGCCCGGTATTCGCCGTTCTCTGTTTTGCGGTGGCGGGTTGCGGAAGGGACAGCATGACCGGTACACGGGAACCGGTTGTCGCCCCTACGGGACGGGAGACGCACGTCACCGACGAGGAAGTGCGGCAAAAAGTTGGAGAGGCGGCCGATGCCGCCGCCAAACACGCGCGACAGAAGAAGGCAGAATTCGTTGAAGCGACCGAGAGAGAACTAAACGAATTGGATGCCAAAATGGCTCGTGTCGACGAGCGGATGGGCGAGATGACGGCCGAAGCCCGGCAACGGTGGGAAGAACAGCGTCCGGCCCTCCGGGAGAAACGGGAGGCATTGGCCAAGAGGCTGGACGAATTGAAATCGGCCAGCAACGACGCTTGGGAAGATGTCAAAGGCGGGTTTGACGCCGCCTGGCAAGATTTATCCCATGCCTACGACGAAGCCGCCAAGAATTTCGAGTAAGCAGCCAAGGCAAATCGGGAGGAGCTAGAAGGAAATGAAGACCATTCTGTTTCGATCATCGTTTGGAGCCCGAAGAGCTTGGGCGTCATGCATGTCCCTGGCGATCATGAGCGGGTTGCTGCTGATCCCTGCCGCGGAAGCTTTCTCGCAAAAGCTGGAGGAACGCGACCGAGACGAGCCGGATGTGGAACAGGCGGCGGACGTTCCAGAGAAGACCACCGCGGATCTTTCGGCCGCCGAGCGGATGATCGTCGAACAAACGAATCAGTTTCGCAGCCAGCAGCAACTCGCGGCCGTCAAGCCCAACGACCGCTTGAAGGAGACGGCACGGTATTTTGCCGACTTCATGGCGCGAACCGACAAATATGGGCATCAGGCCGACGGAAAACAGCCGTTCGAGCGGGCAGAAAACCACGGTTATGACTTTTGCCTCGTCGCGGAGAATATCGCCTACCAATTCAGCTCGGCCGGGTTCACCACCGAAGAACTCGCCGAGAAGTTTGTCTCCGGCTGGAAAAACTCTCCGGAACATCGTAAGAATATGCTCGATTCCGATATGTCGGAGATCGGTGTAGCCGTCGCTCGCAGCCCCGACTCGCCGACCTATTTCGCCGTGCAGATGTTCGGCCGACCGCAATCGCAAGCGATTTCCTTCCAGATGACTAACGAGTCGACGACCGAAGTCGAATATTCGGTGACGCGGCGCGGGTCGAGCAAGAATTTCCCGCTTCCACCGCGCGCCCGGCGGACCCACCAGCGATGCCGGCCGGCCAAGATCGAGTTCAAGATGCTCGATACGACCCTGGAAGTCGAAGATGGAGCGGAATACGTCGTCCGGGAATCTGCGGGAAAACTGGAGGTCGCGAACCGCACGAATTGATCCGGGCACCGCGGGAACCTTGCAGGGCCAACGAACATTCACGTCGAACGGAAGGCTGCGAGAGAGCCGATGTGGGAGCGACTTTTTTTCGACGGTTGGGACAGTCTGCTCCGCATCGTGACCATCGGGCTGATGGCCTATGTCGTGTTGATCTTTTTCCTGCGCGTATCGGGAAAGCGGACTCTGTCAAAGATGAATGCTTTCGACCTGGTAGTGACCGTCGCATTGGGATCGACCTTGGCCACAATCCTGCTCAACAAAGATGTAACTCTTGCGCAAGGGGCTGTGGCTTTCGCCCTGCTGGTCGTAATGCAGTTCGCCGTCACGTGGTCCAGCGTCCGCGCCCGGTGGGTTCGGCAGTTGGTTACCGGAGAGCCCACGATGCTCTTGTATCGTGGATCGCTTCTGCCAACCGCCCTGCGGCGGGCACGGGTCACCCGAGACGAACTGCGAGCCGCGGTGCGAGCCGCCGGTATGGCGACGCTGGACGAGGCGGAAGCGGTCGTGCTGGAGACAGATGGCTCCTTCAGCGTGGTCCGCGCAGGCAAGATATCTGGCGAGTCAAGCCTGAGCGGGGTGCAACTGGCGGAACAAAGACACCCGCAGCGAGAGTAAGCGGTGAGGAGCTTTGCCCCTGGCCGCCGCCGGCGGTCGAGCAACGAACCTGCAGCTGGTTCTGCGGCAAACCAGCGAGCTGGCTGGTCGCCTCGGTGGCGATTCGCACAGCGCCGGCAGCCGCAGAGGAGTACAGGATGGGTGCATCAACCGCAGCAAAGCGATGGGTGATCGGCGCACTCGGGGTGGTTCTGAGCGGTTGTCTGGCCGCTGGATCGGCGGCCCAGCAGCCTGAATCCGCTTCCGCAAAGCCCATTCCGGCAGAAGGCAAAGCAGGTCCCAAGGCACCTGCCACCGTCGAAGTTCAGCCGATCGCCAGGGACAATGAGATCCGCGACCGTCTGGAAGGTATTTTGCAAGCGACACGCTGGTTTGAGGGGGCCAGCGTCCGCGTCGACGAGGGCGTGGCGTTTCTTGAAGGCCACACACGGGAGGAACAGTACAAGAATTGGGCCACCGACCTGGCTCAGAACACGCGAGACGTGGTGGCGGTAGTCAACCGCATCCAGGTCCAATCCCCTTCGCCATGGGATTTTCGTCCCGCCTTGGCCGGGCTAGAAGAACTGCAGCGGGATGCCATGTATTCGCTTCCGTTTCTATTCTTCGGCCTCCTCATCCTCGCTCTCTCGTACGCCGTCGCGTTAGGCGCCACCCGCGCACTTCGTCCCTCGCTCCGCCGCCGAGTTGCCGTTCCCCTGCTGCGCGAGGTAATTTCCCGATCCGTAGGGCTGTTGCTCTTCCTCTTCGGACTATACCTGGTCTTGAAGGTGTCCGGCTTGACACGTTTGGCTCTCACGGTGCTGGGCGGGACGGGACTGGCGGGTTTGGTGATCGGGATCGCGTTCCGTGACATCACCGAGAACTTTTTGGCCAGCATTTTGCTCAGCATCCAGCGGCCGTTTCGAGTCGGAGACCTCGTCGAGATCGAAGGCAGCCTCGGCTACATCCAGCAGCTCAACGTGCGGACGACGGTCTTGATGACGCTCAGCGGCAATCACGTCCAGATTCCCAATTCCGCGGTGTACAAAGCCAAACTGACCAACTATACGAGCAACGCCAATCGCCGAGAGGATTTTGTGGTAGGAGTCGGATACGACGTCTTGATTCCCGACGCCCAGGCCGTCGTCTTGAAGGTGCTCGCCGTTCATCCCGCCGTGCTGCGCGACCCGGAACCCTGGGTGCTGGTCGATGGTTTGGGCGCGGCCACGGTTAATCTGCGAGTCTACTTCTGGCTCAATGGTACTCGGCACAGCTGGCTGAAGGTCAAATCTTCAGTGATTCGGCTGGTCAAACGCGCGTTTCAGGAGCATGGGATCGGAATGCCGGACGAAGCTCGCGAAATCGTCTTTCCACGCGGCGTCGCCGTCCACTTGGTCCGCGACCGCCGCAACCGACTCAAGCCGGAACCCGAGCCTGACACACTACCTTCGGAGCCTTCCGATATTTCCGTTCAGGGAGAAGCGGGACTGCAGAGCGATGCGAAACAAATCGAGGACCAAGCGCGCATGGCCAGAACCCCGGAAGAAGCCGAAAACCTCCTGGAAAGATAAGCGTTGGCGAAGCAGGATAACAGGACGGACGTGGCTGTCGCGACGATGGCCAATTCGGCGCTGAGAATCACCCCACAAATACTTTGAGGTCACGCCATGATACGTGTCAGACCCGGGCTCCGGTTGCCACACGACCGTCTCACGTTGCCTGCACACCAGTCGCCGGTGGCATTCTCTCTGTACAGACGGCCGCGCAGCAAACGCAACTCGACAAACTTTGCGAACGTTTTGCAATGTCCCGAATCGGCGGCGGTGGACGTTGCGATTGTGTAAATACATTTCGGCTCCGTAGCACATCGGTATCCGTCCCGCTGACGGCCGATCGAAGCACGTGCGTTCTTGCGCCTTGTGGTCTTTCCGTTCAGTCTGGAGTGTGCAGCCCTATGCCCACACGCTTAACTTGTTTTCCACCGTTTCATGCAGCCGACAATCGGTCGATACGTCGTTCGATCCGCCGAAGAAGGCGACTTGTTTTCGAGCCGCTGGAGCCGCGGCTGGTGCTGGCCTCGCTGCAGATTTTGAGCAAGCCCACGGTGGGCTGGGGCGGCTGGGCGTCGGCCCAGTCCTTCGACCACGCCTACATTCGCGACGGCATCCACGGCTACGAATGGACGGGCAGCGGCGACACGCATCCGGTCGGCGGCGCTTCGCCGGATTCAATTGGCAACGGATCGTTTCGCCTGTCCGGACCGTTGACATTCCGCGTTCTGCCCACGAACGCCGACGAGGTGGGGACGAAGGCGTTCGCTACGATTTCATGGGATTACTCGGCGTATTGGGACCTGGATCCTGGCCGCGAAAACCATGTTTTTGCCAGCGTGGGGATGTCGCCGACCGGCAAGTTTTTTGACTTCGACGAAGGCTGGCCGCCCAACACGCCGGGCGGGTCCTGGAACACGGCCGACAATTCCGGTTTTCCGCTGGAAGAGGACCAGCGGCAGATCATCGTCACCGTGGGCCAGACGTACGCCGTCCAGATCAACGCCGGCGGCTCCACGAGCGGCTTGTGGATCGGCGCGACCGATTCGCATGGCGACGTCGGCATCTTCGTCAAAGTCGGGATCGAATTGGAAACGTATGATCCGGACCTCAGCGTCAAGCTCGGCTCGTTGGATCGGGCCGGTGTGACGGTGAACTATACGGTGACCAACATCTTGCCGCACGAATCCGAAATCGCCTTGTACTGGGCCAAGCCGGCGCGGACGGCCACGGGCTTGGCGCCGATGGGCGAGCCCGTCTACAGGGTCCCCGTCGGACGGTTTGATTCGAAGGAGTCGGTACAAGTCCCCGTGACATCGTTTGAGAACCCGCCGCTAGGCGCATCGTTCCTGATGGCCCTCGCCGATCCCAGGCAACAGATCCGCGAGCTGTCCGAGAAAAACAACTATGACAGTATGCCGATCATCAACGACCTCGAAGTGCAGATCTCGTTCGAAGGGCCGGTGCGCGAAGAATTCAAGCTGACGCCAAGTTGTTTTTCATTGACCTGCACGCACGACGTCGTGAACAAGGGCGACGCTTACCGACTGGTCGCGAACGTGACCAATCACCGCTCGGTATTCCCGGTCAAGCTCTCGTTCGACTACACGGAGACGCCGCTCACTTCGCTGCCGTTGGCCGGCACGACAAAAACAAACCTCAAGCCGGTCGTGATCCGTTCCGGCGAGACCAAGGCGGTCACGCTCGACACCCTGCAGCGGACTTGGGATTGGATTCCCGCCGACAATCCGTTTACGAATCAACTGCACCCGCAACAGTTCGAAGACGCGCTCAGTGTCGCTGACGGGCTGCACAAATTTTTCAGGGATTTTGCGGTCGCCACCACCACAGGGGTGCTGAAGTTCGCCCAGCCGTTGAACGATTTATTGACGCTCGCGAATTCGCAGGCGGCTCTGTCGGAAATTCACCGCGAGATCGATTTCCGCTATCACGTCACGACGCGGCCCCCGGAGGCTTTTGTCCAGGACATCGAGACGCTGCAGGTCGAGGTGCCGGAGAATCTGCAAGCGAAACTCGCCTGGTCGGCGCTCAGCGGCGTGTTGTCCAGCGTCGCCAAGAGTGCGAGCATCGCCGCCGCCATCGCGGCCGTTGGTTCGGGCGGACTTGCCATCCCCGTCGCGATCGCATTGTACGCATCGTCGGGAGAACTGGAAGGAATCTCGGACAAATACTACACGCAAGCGTTCGACCCGCCAGACCCGGATTACCAGTCAATGGCCGTGCCCGCGTACCCGGCGGTTGCCCCGTCGCTCGCGGGATTCGAGCGTGCGCTAACCGCCACTCTGCAAAACCGCGAGGCGTTGGTCGACGCCGAATCGAAGAGCCGCGACCGCGCGTTGGGTGCCCGCGATGCCGGCGATCTCGTTTGGTATGCCGATCAATTGGTCGCCTCCAGCGGTTTGGCGCTGGCGGGGGCGGTCTTGGACACGCGGCTGATCGCGCTGCAATCCCTGCTGCGTCCATTGCTGCAGGACGCCGCGGCAAATCCAGAGGCGTTCGACGGCGCGATCGCCGACGCATTTCCGCCGGAAGTCCTGTCGATGCTGGCCGACGATCTGGGGTTGCCGGCAGCCGAGATCGAAAACCTGCGGCTGGGACTGGTTCAAGCTGGAGCGGCGAAGCTGTTCGCGAATGATCCGCTGGTCGACTTGCACCGCGCGCAGTCGTTGTCGTCCTCCAGCACCAGCCTCCTCGAATTGCAGCAGGCGATCGAGATCCGGACCCAGTCGCTGGGCTTGCCGGTGGAATCGTTCAGCACGAACTACCTCTACCGGCTGAGCGAATTGGAGAACCAGGTCAATCTCGGTTTCATGGCCGGCGTTCCGACTCGGCGGCTGCTGGAAAACATCGACGCGATGTTGCAGGAGACGCATCAGGCGGCGATTCATTCGAACAATTTCTACGAAGCGTCGCGGTGGTTGACCAAGGCTCACGACTATCTTCAGCAATTCCAGGCGATGGACATGTCGCCGGGGGTGATCGGCCGCGTGTTGTCGGAGTTTGCACTCTCGCTGTCGTCCGAAATTGCCGCCGATCTACAGCAGCGATTCGCGAATCTACAGTCGGCGTTTGCCGGCGGTGATTTCGCCGCCGGCCGCGGTCAATTGGTTGAATTCGCGGCGGCGGTCGAAGCGGCCCGAGGCACGGAGATCTACGACGATTCCGTCGCGATGCGGCTTCTCGATTTCGCCGGCCTGGTACTGTCGTCGATCGACACAACCGATCTGGCGCCAGCGATCGTCCGGCCGCTGGCAAAGATCCGGGTTTACGAAGGCAGCCAGGATCGCGTCATCGATCTGGCCGCCGTCTTTGCCGATCGCGACGGGAACGCTCCCTTGACCTACTCCATCGTCAACAACACGAATTCGGAACTCGTGGCGCCGTCGATGGAAACGCCGAATTCCGTGCGGCTCGCCTTCACGCCCGCGGTCACCGGCGAGGCCTTTGTCAACGTTTCGGCGACCGATGATGCCGGAAACACGACGATCGCGATGATCGCCGTCGAAGCGTACTCGCGGCCCTGGGACATCGACATTCTGCCGGTCGACGACGTGGTGGTCGACGAAGGCGACCCCGTCGCTTTCTACATCGATGCGAAAGTCTTCCAACCGGTTTATCAGGAGCGAGTCGACCCGGGATACGGCTATTTTACGTTCGATGTGCTGACCGATCTGCCCGGGGGAGCCGTCGTGGGCAGCGACGGACAATTCGTTTGGAACACAACGGACGAACTCGGCGGCCAGGTATTCGACGTCGGCGTCAGGGTGACCGGGCAGGACGTCATTCCGATCGAACAAACGATCTCCTTTCGGGTGACCGTGCGGGACACGTTGATGCCGCCGGTGTTGACGCCCATCGGCGACTTGCAAGTGCTCGCCGGAACGCCGCTGAATTTGCAGGCCACGGCGATCGACTACGATGTGCCGGCCGAAACGCTGGCATTTTCCGTCATCGGTGCGCCAGCCGGCATGACGATCCATCCCGCGACCGGCGTCATTTCGTGGACGCCGCTGCAAGCCGGTACGTTTCCGTTCACGGTGAAGGTCACCGATTCGACGGGCCGCGAGGATTCCGAATTGATCACGGCCGGCGTGTTCGCCGGCGCATTGCCGCCGCAGGTGGTCGATCTGCAACCGGCCGGCGTATTCGTGCAACCGATGACGGCGACTTGGGGCGGGATCGTCACCGTCGAAACCGAGGTCGAAAACAGCGGCCCGGATGCGAGCGGCGCCTTCGAGATCGCCTGGTCTTTGTCCGAGTCACCCACGGGCGGAGCCGGCGACGTGCTGTTGCCGCTGGCCGACGGGGCAATGCAGCTGTTGACCGATGGCGTCGCCGGCGGCATGCGCAGCGGTGCGTTTCAAGCCAATTTGCGGTTGCCGGCGTCGCGACCGGCCGGATTCGTCGGCGACGCGTTTTATGTCATTCCGAAGATTGACGCGACGAATGCCGTCGCAGAAACGAACGAATCGAATAACTCGCGGACCGGCATCGAGTGGATAAGTTTCGAGCGTCTACAGGTCGTTGAATCCGGCGCCAATCTGCGTGCGGCCGGCCAATCCGTCGCGGTCTCGCGGCGGCGATGGGGGGAAACGGTGGACTTGAATCTGACGGTTGAAAACGCCGGTCCGCTGTCCAGCGGCGATGTCGACGTCGCCTGGTATCTGTCCGCCGATGCGGTCGGTTCGTCCGACGATGTCTTGTTGGAATTGACCGATGGCAGCACGCGCGTTCGATTCGCAGGACTGACGGCGGATTCGTATTCCGACGAATTGACGGTGCGGCTGACGTTGCCGGCCGTACAGCCCGCAGGCTGGTCGGGCGTGGCGGCGTGGGTGATCGCCAAAGTCGATGCGAGCGACGAAGTCGTTGAATCCGACGAGAGCGACAATTTTGGCCAAACGGGCGAGAGCATCGGAAGCTCGCAACTCCGGCTGTTGATGCCGGACCTCGCGGTTGCGATGGCTCCGGACTTGCACTCGACTTCGTGGGGCGAGAACGTGTCGAGTTACGTCGTGGTATCCAACGAAGGCGAAGTGGCGACGGGCCCGTTCCAAGTCGCTTGGTTTCTTACCAACGATCCGGCCGGGCAAGGAACGCTCGTGCCGACTGCGCCGTTGGACGGCGCGGCGAATGTGTGGAGCGGTTTGGAGGCGGGCGCTTGGGATGTCCGCAATCTAGCCTTTCTGCTGCCGGCCGTGCCGCCGCCAGAACTGTCCGGCGAACGATCTTGGATCATCGCGCGCATCGATACGCTGGGCGAGGTCGCCGAAAGTGACGAGACAAACAACCTGTCGCAGGTGCCGCACGTGCAGCCGTTGCTCGTGTCGCCGCCCGGCGATGACCGCGCGGACGTGCGTCCGGTGATTTATGCCGTCAGCGCATTGACGAGCTGGCACGGGACACTGGACGTAACGACTTACGTCGCCAACGACGGCCCGACCGACGCCGGGCCTTTTGATGTCCAATGGTATCTGTCGGCAGATCGGGATGGCTCGCCGGACGATATCTTGCTGTCGCTGGCCGGCGGCGGCACGACGTATCGCCATCCCGGCGTGACGGGGGGCGAATTCTTCGGCGGTCCTATCGACGTGCAATTGCAGTTGACCGGCGCACCTGCGTTTCGCTGGCGAGACTCGGCTGTTTTTCTGGTGGCCAAGGTCGACGTGCAAAATGAAGTGGACGAGCGATTCGAAATGAACAATTTTCGCGACGGCTACCAGTTGTGGATCGTCGACAACCTGCCTGACGTCCTCATCCCCGCGACCAATCATGATTTGTCGATCGCCTCGTATGACCGGCTGACACTGCCGCTGGCGTTGTGGAACCGCGACGTGCCGATCTCGCAAACGGTGTTCAATTTCGCTCACGGCGCCGCCAGCAGCTCCGAGGTGCGGTGGTATCTGTCCCGCGACGACCGGCTCGGCGACGACGACGTGGCATTGTCCACGGCGGACGGCCGCGACCACATGACCGTGCCGAGACTCGAACCGTGGACGTACACGGATCTGGTCTTTTCGCTCCGCTTGCCCGCGGCCATGCCGGATGGCTGGGACGGTTTGAGTTTTTACTTGCTTACGTCGGCGGATGCGGGGGACGCGGTGCTCGAATCGAACGAGGCAAACAACCTGACCATCGACCGCTGGTTCATCACCGAGCCGGCGGCGCCCGATCTGCGCGCGGTCTTGACGCGCGTCTACGGCGAGGTGATCCGCTGGGGTGAGGCGTTTGATGTGGAAACGCAAATTCAAAACGCTGGGAACAAACGGGCCGACGGCGGCTTTCATGTGGCGTGGTACTTGTCGCCCGACGAAACCGCTTCGCCCGACGACATCTTGTTGTTGCAAGAGGGTGGCGAAGCGTCGGTGGTCTATCCCGCCGGAATCGAAGGCCGCAGCCACTTCGGCACGTTCGGATTCAGCCGGTATTTCATGTCCCAATCGATTTACGCGACGCTCCAGCTTCCCCCGTCGCGGCCATCGGGCTGGCAAGGCAACCGGTTGTATGTCATCACGCGCACCGACGCGTTCCAGGACGTGCTCGAATCGGATGAAGACAATAATTTCGGCCAGGTCGGCCAGTTCGCGGACCGCGATTACATCGACGTCGACGACGGATTGTCGTGGCACCATTGGAGGCGGCCGACCGATGTGAACGCCGACGGCTTGGTGACGCCCTTGGACGTGTTGCTGGTCATCAACGAAATTAACGCGAGGCGGTACAGCCAACCGGGCGTCGCGCTGCCGCCGCGACCAGCTGCTTCGACGTTGCCCTACTTTGACGTCGACGCCGACGAGCGGTGCGACGCGGCGGACGTGCTGGTGATCGTCAACGAGATCAATCGTTTGTCAAGCATGTCCGGGACAGGCGAAGCGGAAGCGTGGGAGGCCGCACCGTTTGCCGCCGCCACGGCGCCACCCGTTCTCGAATTGCCGCCCATCGAACTTTCCATCGGCGGGACGTCGGCGCTCGTCGGCGAGTTGAAGGATCGTCGCCCATCCGACAGCCAGTCCGCCGTTGAATCCTGTTTTTCATCACTCGGCCGCTCAGCGCACGAGCCACGAATCGGCGTGAGACCAGCCACGATGTTTTCCCCAGCGACCCATTGGCGAGAAGATTTCTGGTGGCTCGATCCGCTTGAGCCGCTCGGCGATGAAGCGAATTGGCGAGACATCGACCACCGCGTGTTCGCAACGCCTTTGTCGGCCCACCTATTGTGAAATCCGGCCGTCGTTGCGTACACTCAGACGCATGGAGCTTGCTAAACTTTTTCAAATCTGTGATGAACCTCCGGAATTGGCCGCGTGGCTGCGGACCATCGGCCTGAAGAACCTTGCACGGGCGCAGGCCAATTGGTGGTCCATCGCCCGCTCGGGAGTGACTCCGGACTTGATGGCGATCCTGGCCGGCCAGCTGGCCCAGTCTCTGCCGGGGCTGAGCGATCCTGACATGGCGCTGAACAACCTGGATCGCTTCTTCCACGCCGCGCGAAACCGGCTGGCACTGGCCGCACTTTTCGAACGGGACACGGAGGCCCTGCCCACGCTGCTGCAGATTTTCTGCGCCAGCCAATACCTGAGCGATCTGCTGATTCGCGATCCGGAAAGTTTCGACTTGTTGCGGCTGACCGAAGGCCAGCCGGTGGCGCGCGAGGTGCTGGTCGGCGAGATCTGCAAGGACGTGACGGCCGTCAGCGACGATCGGGATGTGATGGCGGCGCTGCGCAGGCACAAGCATCGCGAGACCTTGCGGATCGCCTACGGGGACATCGTGCGCCGCCAGCGGCTGGAAACCGTCATCGAGCAGATTTCGGTGCTGGCCGATGCGATCTGCGAAGCGGCGGTGCGGGCGGCGCGGCGCAAGCTCGAACAGCAGCGAGGCGTGCCGCGGCGTCCCGACGGCCAGCGGGCGAGGTTCGCGGTGATCGCCATGGGCAAGTTGGGCGGTCAGGAACTGAACTATTCGAGCGACATCGATCTCGTCTTTTTCTGCGACGACGCGGGCGAGACGGATGGGCCGCGGGCGATCGGCAACACGGAATTCTTTGAGCGCATGGCCCAGCAGGTCGTCAAGTACTTGACTGAGAGCACGAGTTTGGGTGTCGCATACCGCGTCGACCTGCGGCTGCGGCCCGACGGGCGTCAAGGGCCGCCCGTGACGGGCGTCGGCGCGGCGTTGCGCTACTACGATATCTCCGGCCGCACTTGGGAGCGGCAGGCTTTGGTTAAGGCCCGTCCGATTGCGGGCGACCTGGACCTGGCCCGCGAATTCCTGGAACAGATCGAGCCTTGGATTTATCGCCGTTATCTCAGCTGGGCTGACATCCTGGGCATCAAGGCCCTGAAACGCAAGATCGAGCAACGGACGCATCACGAAGGAGGCGACGAGCGAAACGTCAAGACGGGCCACGGAGGAATCCGTGATATCGAATTCGTGATCCAATTCCTCCAACTGCTCAACGGGGGCGGCGTCCCCGAGGTCCGCACCGGTAATACGCTGGAGGCGCTCGATCGGCTGGAAAAGGCCGGTTGTTTGACGCTGCAGGAACGGGCGGCGCTGGAAGAGAACTACGTCCTGCTGCGCAAGCTCGAACACCGCTTGCAGATCATGTGCGACCTGCAAACACACACGATGCCGGAGGAGGACGAGGAACTCCGCAAGCTGGCCATTCGCCTAGGCTATGCCGAAGGCCCGCACCGCTCGGCTCTGTTGGCGTTCAAAGCCGACTACAAGCAGCGTAGCGAACGAAACCGCTCGATCCTGGACCATCTGCTGCACGAGCCTTTCGCTTCCGCCGATGAAGTCGTGGCGGAGACGGACTTGGTTTTGGAGCCGGAACCGTCGGAAACGCTGGTACGATCCGTGCTCGAACGGTACCGCTTCCGCCACGTTCCGGACGCCTATCGGCACCTGATCGCGCTGGCTACGGAGAAAATCTCGTTCCTCTCGTCGCATCGCTGCCGGCATTTTCTGGCGGGGATCGCGCGACCGCTGTTGCAGGCGATCGGCGCCACGCCCGATCCCGACTCGACGCTGGTCGATCTGAGCAGAGTCAGCGATTCGCTGGGCGGCAAAGGCGTCTTGTGGGAATTGTTCAGCGTCCACCCGCCGTCGCTGCAATTATACGTGCGGCTGTGCGCCGCCACGCCGTATCTGTCGGGCATCCTGACCAGCAATCCCGGCATGATCGACGAACTGCTCGATTCGCTGGTGCTGGACAAGCTGCCGTCCCAGGCTTGGCTCGACACGATGCTCGAAGATCTGCTGCATGGGGCGGAGGACGTAGAGCCCATTTTGCACGGGTTCAAGAACTCGCTGCATCTGCGGGTCGGCGTGCGGGACGTGTTGGGCAAAGAGGACATCCGCCACACGCATCGCGTGCTGTCCGACATCGCCGAGGTCTGCTTGCGAAAGATTACCCAAATCGAATACCGGCGACTGTGCAGCAAGTACGGGACGCCCACGATTCGAGCCGAGGACGACTTGGAGCGGCCGTGCGAGATGGTGATCCTGGCGTTGGGAAAGTTGGGCGGTCGCGAGCCGAACTATCACAGCGATTTGGATGTGGTCTTTTTGTACGAATCGGATGGGATTACGCAACATACGTTGCGCGGGCGGAGCGACGAAAGCACGACGAATCAGCATTTTTTTACGCAACTCAGCCAGCGAATCATCAAGGTTATCAGCCAGATGGGGCCCTTCGGCCGGCTGTACGAACTGGATCCGCGGTTGCGGCCCACCGGGCGCAGCGGCGCTTTGGCCGTATCACTGGATGAATTCTCCCGCTACTTCGCCGACGGCCGGGGCCAGATCTGGGAGCGGCAGGCGCTGTGTAAAGCGCGGCCGATTTCCGGTTCGCAGGCCGCCTGCGACGCCGTCCTGCGGGCCGTTCGTGCGGCCATCGTCGGCCACGGCTGGCAGCCCGGTTATGCGGACGAAATCCGGCGGATGCGCATCCGTTTGGAGGAAACCGCCTCACCGCGAAACCTGAAACGCGGCCCCGGCGGGACAGTCGATATCGAATTCGCGGTGCAGGCGCTGCAATTGAAACACGCGGCGGATCTGCCCGCCGTGCTCCAACCCGGCACGCTCGACGCGATCGAGGCCCTGCACGCGGCGGGCTGTCTGGCACGGGACGACGCCCAGTACCTCAGCCGCTCGTATCGGCTGTTGCGCAATATCGAGGCCCGTTTGCGGCTGATGAACACGGCGGCTCGCCACGATATGCCGACGGACGAAACGGAACTGGCCAAGCTTGCATATCTGCTGGACTATCCCAGCGTCGCAGCACTTCGCGAGGAGTGCGACCATTTCACGCAAGAGAACCGGCGGCGCTGCCAGCGGCTGTTCGAACTGGCGGCGAGGTGAAGCTCACCCGGTTCCTTGGTCCCTTGGACGCGCACGGCCACTCGGCGGATTGTACTGCCCGACTTCGGACGAAAAACACTCCCTGGACTCGTCGCTGTGCGCTGACGCGGGTCGGGGACGGTTGAACGACGCGAACTTGGGAATGCAATTAATTTAGTGGCTCACCGTGTCTGGCGATTCGGCGCGCCGGCAATCAGCCGGCGTCGCCAACGGCGCCGACTTGCCCCCAATCCGCCGCATCCGGCCAACAATCCAACGCTGCGGAGTCGAAGGGGACGGAGCCGAAAGGGAATCGGATCAACTTCCTAGCGTTGTCCTGGGTTCATCGTCATGCTTCGTCGTAGGCAGCGAGGAAGTCGTCGCGGGGGATGTCGGATTGGCGACAGATGGTCCGCAGTGTCGCGACTTTCCGTCTATCCTGCTCATTGGCGATCGCGTCCGAACAGGTCGCGCATCGCTTCCCGGAGATCCGGCCGTTGAAACTCAAACCCCTCCTCCTCGAGCCGCTTGGAAATGACGTAGCGGCCATAGAGCGCAAGCTCAGGGTCGGTGCGGAACAAGAAACGAGAGCCGAATCGAACCATCCAGGCAAAGGCAGGCAGCCCAATCGGCATGCGGATGGCGCGGCGCAATTCACGCATAAACTCCACCTGAGGCACAGGATGCGGTGCCGAGGCGATGTAGGCGCCCTGCATGGTGGGTTCGAGCAGAGCTCGCTCGAAAAGACGATTCAAATCCGTCTCGTGAATCCAACTCAAACCCTGTTGACCACTACCGACTCTGCCGCCCAGGCCAAGCCGTGCCAACGTGGTGAGCGTATCAAGGGCTCCACCGCCCGCCCCACGCTTTCGCCCCAAGACGAAGCTGGTTCGCAGGATGACACCACGCTGCGAAGGCAGAAGGCTCGCGTGAAATGCTTGTTCCCACGCTCTTGCCACGAACGGGGCCAGGCCATAGCCAAAGGCAGACTGTTCCGTGCAGACCGATTGCGGCGGATCACCGTAGATGTGCGCCGTGCTCATCTGGATCCACACAGGCGGAGGCGAATCAATCGTCCGCATCGCCTCTCCCAGTACGCGTGTGGATTCGACGCGGGATCGAAGGATCTCGTCCTGATGGTCTGGCGACTTGATGCAAGCAACACTGCGTCCGGCGAGATTGACCAAGCCGTCAGCTTCGTCCAATTCGTCTCGCCATGTTCCCAGCGTCCGCCCGTCCCAGCAGCGATGCCGCCACGGACCACTTACTCTTGGCGCGTTGCGCGACAAGATCACGATCTCGGCGCCGTGGGCGTCGAGGTGATGGGCGAGGGAAACCCCCAGGAATCCGCTGCCGCCAGCGATCAGAATTCTCTTGTCTTGAAGGGAACGGTACACGCAATAGCCTCGACGTCACCTGCCGTTATAAATACACCCGTCGTACCGTTATCAACTTAACCGACATTCTCGTCCCAAGTCGAAGCAACCAAGGGAAACGCCGCAATAACTAGCGTTCCCGGATGCTGCTGTCGCGTCCGCCCACGTTTGCGCTCCGGTGGCCTCGTGAGACCAACCCCGGCCAAGGTCCTGATGAACGTTCTCGCCCTCATCGTGCGATGAAGACGGAAATCTTGTAGGATGATGTCGATCACAGGGGGCGTGGCCCGCACGCGGCGGCAGACAGCGACGGAAGGGATCTGTGGGTGCCCTTAGGGCTGCTTTCTGTCCGCTTCTTGGCCTAACCGATGCACGTTGATTGTCCATAACCGGGAGACGACGAGATGAGAACGAGAATGACCCGCGGCGGTTTTCTTGCGGTTTCTGCCGCCAGCGTGAGCCTGGGCGCCATCGCGGGGCGAGACGCCGGGGCCGCCTTTACGACCACCCTCCGCAAGGCCGTCATCCTGAACAAGGACCGGATGAACGAGGAGACGTTCAAGAGGCTCAAGGACGCCGGCATCGAGGGCGTCGAGGCCTACACCGTGGCAGTAGACGAGGCGAAGAAGGCCCGTGAGCTGGCCGAGAAGTTCGGCCTGCGCATCCACTCCGTGATGGGTGGCGGCTCGGCGGCCGGTCTTCGTGCCGCCCAAGCCTACGGTGCCGACGCCGTGCTCGCCCCTGTGGGCGGCTGCGGCGCCAAGCCGATGCCCGAGCCGTGGGAATACGACATCAAGTTCGACGAACACATCCGCACCGGCGGGCCGCTGCTGCCGGAGCGACCGCGTTGACCATTTTGGGATGAAGTCGCCGTTGCGTTGTTGCACACGGGCAGATTTCCCCAGCGGTACGCCTATGAACATAGACCATCAGCCCCAACCAGGATTGAAACCTCACCCCAGGCTGGCGCTGGCGGCATCCGTGCTGTCTTGGGCAACGCTTACCGTATGCTACTGGCGGCAGCCAGATTGGCTTGCACCCGTGACGCTCGTGCCGGCCTGGTGTTGGCTGGTGCCGGCGCTGATCCTGACCGGATTGGGATTTCGTCGGAGGCAGAAACGTTGGTGCCTGGTCGTGCTGACGTTGTGGGCCGGATTTGCCGTGCTGTTTGTTGAGGAAGCCCGATCTGTCGCCCGCCTCGGAAACTCGCCCAATGCTGGGTGGCAAGAAGCACGCGAGCAAGGGCGAGCCGTCCGCGTGGTGTCTCTCAACTGCTTCGCCGCCAACGCTCGGGCTGCTGCCGAGGTGGCCGCTTACGAACCGGACGTCGTCTTGTTTCAGGAATCTCCGAACCGGGAGCATCTGGAACGTCTGTGTCGTGACTTCTTTGGTGGCGACGGGGCGTTCATCTGGGGCGGCGACACGGCGATTCTCGCGCGAGGGCACGTTCAACCTCACCATGTAGACGGCACGTCGCACTTTGTTCATGCTGCCGTTGAGCTGACGAGTGGTTTCCAGGCGAACGTGATCAGCGTATCCACCCGTGTTTCGGCTCGACTTCTGGAGTCCAGGGTTTTGGAGAGATCATCGCAACAATCGCATTAAGCACCGCCGTCAGATCCAAGACGTGATGGACGAAATCGAAGGCATTCCCCAATCACGACCTCTGATTATCGGGGGTGACCTCAACGCGCCCCCGGACGATGGTGCTCTGGCTCCGTTACGGCTGCGGCTTGTCGACACGTTTCGCCAAGCTGGGCGCGGGTGGGGAAACACGGGTACCAACCGTTTCCCATTGTTCCGCGTCGACCAGATTTGGGCCAGTGGTAGTCTCCGCGCCGAATCCGTGTTCGCACAGCGGACGGTCCACTCCGACCACCGCTTGGTCGTCTGCGACCTGATTCTCCAAGAGTAATGCACGATCGACGTGGCGAAGGCTTGCGGTTGAGGCGGAAATCGCGGGCGGGATACGGATGCCTGTAATCGTCGCCGCCCCCTGTCTCCGCCCGGCGAACGTCCTCATTTCCGCTGCTGCCAGGCAACGGTTTGCAGGCGGATCGCATTCTGTTCTTCCTGAACCTCGAAGAACTTGGCCCGCTCCTTGGGCGAATCGTTGGGGCCGTGCTCAGGACCGTGCGGATCGTCACCGTGCCCCAACGTCGTCTTGTGACCATAATGTCCTTCCTGTCAGAAGATTGCCGAATGTCGAGTGGATCAGTGATCGTTTTTCACTTCGGAACGACGTCCGGCAGTCCTTGGTGAATCGCCTTGACCTGGGCGACCTGGGCCTCGTCGAAAGTCCCGATCGGGCCGGCTGTCGGGTCCCAGTTCGGGCCGAGGTCGAGCGTCACGGCGCCGCCTTTTTCCACCGCTGCTCGCACCCACTGGACCCAGCGCTCCGTGGGCTGACGCGTGTCGCGTCGGCTCCAGGACGACCCCAGATACGTCAACGCGTGCCATTGCGAGCCGTCCACCCAGCGCGACGTTGGGAGAACATCAAACGGCTCGTTCAATTCGCCGGCGGTGTAATCTTCGGCGCGGGTGTGGCGTACCAGTCTGACGCCCGGGTTGAAGGTAACGATCGCCCTCGGGTTGCCCCGCTTGACCGCGTCGGCGTAGATGCGGGCGGTCGCTTCGTTGAACCGGACATGCTGGTAGCCGCCGTCGAACCACCAACCCGCCACCTTGTCGCCGTAGCGTGCCGACCATTCGTGAATGACCTTGGCCCACTTATGCGCGAACTCGTCGTCGATCGGCTGGTCTTTTCTCCCCTCCGGCAGCCCGAACGCTCTTTGGGCACGACGGTCGGCGTTCGGTGTTTGGCACGGCAGGTACAGCATCAGCCGAATACCCTCGGGCTGCAGCGCGCGGTAGAGATCCAGCGGTAGATCGCGGCGGGCACACCGTTCACCCGGTGCGGCACCGACGATCCCGTCATACACCGCATTCGGCGAGTTGAAGAAGCCCGAGTTCTGGCCCAAGGTGAGGACGAAGTAGGACGCTCCCATCACCTTCAACTGCTGCGTCAGCGCTGGCACGTCGAAATCCTCGACCTTGGCCAAGCCCTGGGCATCTCCTGGCAAGAATCGCATGAAAACACCGAGGCGTGCATCCTTCAGCCAGTCCGCAGCGTGGGGAACGTCTGCCGTGCCGGCGCCTGGCGTGCTCGCCGGAAGAACACTGGACAAGCCCACCACCAGTGCGCACCCGGCGGGGCGTTCCAGGAATTGGCGACGGTTGGAGGTTGGCAAGGTTGATTTGATTCTCATTTCGTTGGTCCCTGATTGACATGTCACCTTTCGTCACCTGATCGCCCCGCACCTCGAAGATCCCCGTATGCCGGCCCACCAACGGCAGTTCGACGGTCTTCGTTCCGCACGTCGCCCTCGTGCTGCTCTGGGCATCATCCGCCTGCCAAGGGTTCACCGCGAGTACCACCCACTGGTCGTCGGAGAGCTTGAACTGGCGGACCAAGGGGCGTTTTTCCTTCCAGAGCACGTGGGCCGGCTCGTCGATCACCAACTCGGCTCGCGCAAGCTGCTCCGACAGGTCGCTGATGCGCCCCAGGCTTTGGGCGAATAGTGGTAGGTTCGCGTAGTATTGGCCCTTTCGCCCCGGTTCCCAGCCCCAGAGGACCACGCCCTTTGCGCCGCAGAAATACGGCACCACGGCCATCGCTTCCAGGAGGTACGGAGCTAATTCCCGACCAGCCAGCTTCTTGTTCGAGTCGTGGTAGCGGAGCCACTCGTAGGCATAGACCGGCTTGTTGCCGTACCGTCGCGTCCGCTGGTAGTTTTCCTCGATGTTGGCGGCGATGTAGTAGATCGACCCGGGGTCGTCGTAGAACACGTAGACACTGGCCACGTAGAAGTCGACTTGCGGGTCGATGTACTGCCAGAGTTCCGCGTCGCTGCGATGCGTGCCGTCGATCTGCTGAGCCGACTTGCCGGCTACGCCCCAGTAGTCGCGGCGAAACGGCTGTGGCCCATACAGTCCCACGGGCATGCCGGGGCGGTCTTGCTTGGCCCAATGGCAAGGCAGCGAGAACCAACTGGCCCACTCGCGGAAGTACGCATCGGCGAACTCATCCTTGGTCGAAGCGCCCGAAGCCTTCCGAGCTTCCATGTCCTCCCACGCCTTGTCCACGTCTTCCTCGAAATCGAACTCGATGTCATGCACCAGGATCTCGCCGGCTCGACCTGCCTGGGCGATGTTGCGGCGAATGATCCGCTCGAAGAAGTTCGGTTACTTCCAAGAGTTCGTCCGGTTCCCCTTCAATGCCTGGGCGATGTTTTCCTTCTGGTTGCCCGGATAATCGGCGTAGGTGTTGAGCAGATTCACGAGTCGGAAGCCGTGCTCCAGCGCCTCGCCGTTGTTGAACCCCACGTCGCCGCCCCCCACGTTCCAAAAGATCCTCCAATCGCCTTGCACTGGGACGGCTCGAACCTGCGTCCAGGCCGAAATCTCGGTCCTGCTTGGCGAGTCGGGGCCCTCGGCGGCCCAAGCGAACGCCGACAAGAGGCATGAATGCCAAAGCAATGCCGACATTGTTGTGTTGACGCGGGATCGGCATCGCATGGACAGATCTCCCAATAGCTGTTTCGAAGTTCCACACGGTTATTTCACATCGGAATGACCAGCGTACTGTCGGTTTCCGCATTTGTCCACGGTCGCCCGGTTCTGACGCCGCCGACGCGAGGTTAGAATGAGAGCCACATTAACCGGCTTGAGATTGCCTCGCAGGAGCTTTCATGATGTTCCCCGACCGCACACACGATCAGTTGACAGCGGGGCTGGAGTCGGCCATCGCTTGGATGGACCGGCACCGAGACCAGACGACCGCTGAACGCATCGTGGCGCTCGAGCCTGGAACGAGGTTGGCGAAGGTGACTACCTCGCGCCGATCAAGGGCGATCCCCGGGGGAGCGTATTTGAAGGCGGTGAAACAGGTGGTCGAACGTAAGTGAGTTGGGAACATGCATCTCGCGCAGAAGACGCATCTACGATTTGGGGTCGTGCCGATTCTGAATCATCTGCTGATGGACTTTGCTGACGGAGGCAATCAGCGTGGCAAACGCCACACGTTTACGATGGACGTCCGCGGAATGGCCGCAGCTGTTCGCCGGCTTGGTTCCAGCCACGCCAAGCGTGAGGTGCCCAGGGAAAAGGAGAATCCAATGCCAGAGTTCGTAGCCTCCCTTTCGGTGAACCGCGAGCATTTGTTGCAGGCACTTAAACAGATCAAACGGCTGCCAGGAATTGGTGAACAGGCAGCCGTGCTGACGTACGCGAATGGAGAACTCGAAATTGATCTTGGCGGGTGCCTCTTTTACGCGGATGCCCAAGGTGACTGGCGAGGTCAGGTGACGGTGCCTTTCTCATCCATCCGAATACTGGCTACGGTTCCGCCGGACGGCGAGGGCCCCATTCTTTTTACCTTGGATAGACAGCGGCTCAAAATTGGTACTCTGGTGACCAAGTGCAAATGGGATGGACTGACGTACCCGAGGATTGGCCTGTCCGTCGGAGCAACATTGCTCGACAAGTTGCTGCTTCGACTCACACACTCGGCGGAAGATATTGAACGCTCCGACCTGACAAGAACGGTCGAGGCTGCCGAATCTGAACGGGACAAGCTCATTGAAAAGGCAGTCAAAGTGCTGGTCGAAGTGGAAAGGATCGTTGAGACGGCAACAAACGTATTGCAGCCGCTGGGAATCAGTGAATCCAAAATCCGCGGGCTGTTCGATGGTGGTCAGCCGATTGCGGCTTCTCCGGCTGTTTCAGCAATGAGGCAATCCGACGTGCGGCGATTCTTGGAGGATTGCCTTCGAGCAAGGCTTTCTGAAACGGCTCACAGGGGTTCATAGTGGTAGGGCGGGGATCACGACGTTCAGCAGCATGAGCAGCAGACCGGTGTAGATGCCGATGGCGATCAGGAACCACCGGGCGTTCCGGTCGGATCGGCCTCCTGACTTCGCCGACTGTGGCCCTGATTCAACGCTCAGACGGTCTTCGGTCATGGTTTCGTGCCGGCAAACGGAACACGGAATCGGGCGGCCTGAAGGCGGCGCTGATACTCGGCCAACTGTCCGGCGTCCCGCTCCACGTTCCACTGCTTGCCCCACTGGAACCAGCAGATCGCTTTGATCTGGGGCGTCGCCTCGATCACATCGAACAGTTCCTTAAGACCCAGGCGAGCAGGAACCGCCGTGCAGTCCATGAGACGATCAAGCCCAGCTGTCAAGTTTCCCTCAATCGCCGGATAATCTCGGTAGGCAGTTCGTCCCTGGTTGCTGACCAGACATCGAAGTCCCCCGCTGCGGTCCCTGCGACGGATCTGGTAGACTGGAAACCTCGCCCGACGATCCAGTCTCGCGAGTAGCAGCGTCCTGCCCGAATTGCGGCAGGCCGTTGACGTCCAAAGGGCAGAACTGAGTGCCGCGGGTGATCACGAGCGTAGGAGAGCCGAAGACATGACTGGGTGTTTGAGACCATGCCGCGTGTGGACATCGCTTCTGACGATCCTGGCGTCGCTCGCTGCGACACCCGTACTGACGCTCACAGCCCTGGCGGCCGACGTAACCCCTCCGCCAGCCATTGCGGCCCTGCCAGTATTCCGACACCAGGGCGTGGTGCTGGACTACAAGGACCTGAGATACAACCCCTGCAACGACGTCATCATTCCCAGCGTGATCGTGACCGAGCAACTCCAGAAACCGCTGGGAGGGTACTACCTGTACTACGCACCCCATAACGCCCCGGGCGGGATTTGCCTGGCTTACGCCGACTCACCGGCGGGGCCGTGGAAGGAATACGAGGCCAACCCGCTGATCGCCCGTGACTGGGCTCCGCACTACAATGTGTCGCACGTCTCCGGGCCGCATGCCATCTGGATGGAGGAAGAGAAAATGCTCTTCCTGTACTATCACGGCGAGAACGACGTGACGCGGATCGCCTCCACGGCCGATGGCATCCATTTCCAGTACGAGGGCGTGGCGGTAACGACCAAGATTTTCGACGCGATCAGCGAGGCATCCTACGCCCGCGTCTTCCGCTACACGCTGCCCGGCAAAGACAACCGCTACATCATGCTGCTGATGGGCAACAACCGCGGGACGCGGCGGGTTTACCTCGCCTGGTCCCAGGACGGCCGCACGTGGGAAAGTCGACGCACGCCGCTGGTTGACCCGCCGCCGGGCACAGGACAGATCGCACAGGCATGGTACTTCCCGTGGCGAGGCCGGCATTACCTGATCTACCACGGGCACCTGACGGACAGCTTCCAGACCGCCAACCTGTACGCGAGTGAGATCGACCCGGCGTTCGAGCGGCCAACGTTCCTGGGATTGTTCCACGACCACACCACCGCAGGACCCAACAACGTCGCCCAGATGAGCCCCTGCTTCCTGGAAGCCCAAGGCAAAATCTACATGTACACGAACATCGGCCCACGGCTGAACCAGAAGATCGCATTAGCGGTGGCCGAGGCAGATGATCCGCGTTGATGTGCGAATTGGAAAGACTGGCCGCGGACGTAACTGCGGCCACGTCGTCTTCGTCACCGAGGTCGAGCGGACGGATGCCCCGCGGTTCTACGAATCGCACGGCTACAAACCGGATGCGTACAAGGGATTCGAGAAACGCCTGCGAAAGCCGGGGCAGTGAGGCCGCCAACAGATGACCAGTGCAGTCCGAAAACACTTCGACGTCCGGTCAGCTCGGAACGCCGAGTTCTTCCGGTCGGATCGCGCTTGGGCGGCGATCTCGATCACCTCCGGCCACGGGCACCCGGTGTTGAGCGAGGCGAATCGCGTGGGCCTGTTGCGGCTCGTGTTCGACGACATCACGCAAGCCGACACGCCGCAGTCGTTTACGCCGGCCTTGGCGGCCGAAATCCTGGACTTTGTGGCGAGCCTGTGGGACCAGGCCGAAGCGTTCCTGATTCACTGCGACGTGGGGCTGTCGAGATCCCCGGCCGTCGCGGCAGCGCTGTCTCGCATCTACTACGGCGACGACGGACCGTGGTTTGAGCTGGACTTCCCGAACCGCCTGGTCTACGACGTGCTCGTCGAGACGCACTCCCGGAGATTGGAGGCAGCATACGGATGAGAACAACCGAAGACGCGCCCGCTACGGCCCCGCGGGTGCATCAGGGATGCGTAGCATGGCATAGGAGTTGCCGCCTGCGGAAATGCTCACAGCCCAGAACCTTCCCTCGGGCAGGGGGCGCTGGAGCGTCTCGCGGCCAGTCTCCGTCATGAATCCGATGACTTTGATGGCCATGGGCAGGGACGTGGCAAACAGGGCGGTCGGGATCACGCCTCGTCGATTGCAGTCGTCCCTGACTTGTTCCGCCTGTTGCGGGTCCATGCGGCCGGCCAGATCGAAGCCCATCTTGTCCCGCAGGTCGATGACCAAAACCACCGGCCGTTCCTCCCCTGCGGCCACGGCCTGGAGGTAGCCCTGTTCGATCTTCTCGATGTTGAACTTCAGCAGGTGGGCTCGTTCCTCTCGCCCCGGAGCTTCGCTGTCTGCCATGCAAAACGCCTTTCCGAGTCTGCGTCCTGACCTTTGGCTCGTCTATTCGGTGGCTGACTTCCACGGGTCCCACTGGTCGACGTTGAGCATCGTCGCCACGTCGGTCGCCGGGTCGAACGACACAGGCAGCCACAACTGGCACGACTCGTCAATCGGCACCCGCTCGCCCTTCGGTCCGCGGAACCACTGGTCGCACATGGCGAAGACCTTGTCCGACTCGGCAACGTAGACGAAGTTCGAGATTTGGCTGTTCCACGTCCGCTGCTCACTCATCTGGCCCATCTCACGGTACGGGCCGAGGGGCGCGTCGGCCACGGCGTAGCTGGTGTCCGTGGGATTCCAGCCTTCCACGCCCGAGCCGGCGGCGATGTAGTTGCCCTGGTAGCGGATCAGGGCGGCGCCTTCGTATCGTTTGGACTTGCCGTCGCTCTTCAAGGCGATTGTGGTCTGGCCGCTGACGCTCAGGAAGTCGCCGGCCAGCAGATCCACGCAGATGTTGCGGTGCCCGTCGTCGTAGACCAGGTAGCCCTTGCCGTCCTGGTCCTTAAATAGCCCCAGGTCCTGCCCCCAGCCGTGCTCTTCGGCCGTGTTGCGTTGGCCGAGAAACGTGAACGGCCCGGCCGGTTTGTCGGCGACGGCCACCGTCAACATCGCCGCTGGGTACTCCGGCTCGGTGGTGCCGATGCAAAAGAACCACATCACGAACTTGCCGGTCTTGTCGCAGGCCAGGACGTTGGGCCGATGCGAGGTGCCTTGCGCCAGCCAGCCCTCCTTGGGAAACTGGAGGCAGGCACCTTCGTACTTCCAGTCCACGAGGTTCTTCGAGCTATAGCAGTTGAACCCCTGCTGAAGCTGGGCGCCCTTGCGACCCCAGACGCCCGCGGGGTTGCCCTTGTAGCAGGTGCCGTACCAGTAGAACGTGTCGCCGACCCGAGTGATGCCGCCATCGTGGCAGGAAATCCGGTTGCCGGCGGTGTCGGTCCAGGCTGCGTGGTTGCGGATCAGCTTCTCGTCACTCCTCGCATGAGCGGTAATAAACATCAGGGCGATAACCAACGGAACAGACGTAGATCGGCTCACGAATTTGTCTCCGGATTTCCAGGTCGGTGAGTTGAACCGAGATTGATTCTACCGCGGGGAAGCAGCGGATTGAACCAATACAGGGAGACCCGCTCCGGCCGCCCGGACAGCAAGATTTGTCGTACCGCCTGCTGCCGGAAGGCGAATATCCGGCCGAGCTGCCAACGGACCAGCGGATACGCAATCTCGCCCAGGGCAAGGTCATCGAACATCGCAGAACGTGCATCGCGACTCCCCTTGTGCGGTGGATCGTATCGCATGTCCGCGGATTCCACCGCCTGCGGCCCAGTCCTGCGACGATTCCTGGCGTGGTCGGATGACGCTATAATGGCAGCGCCCATGACCGGCCAAGATCGCTCACGCGGAGACCCTACAATGCCTATGCACACGCTGATGACGACGTTGAAGTTGTTTGCGGCCTGCCCGTTGGTACTTGCCGTCGCGACCGGCAGTAGGGCCGAGCAACCGCCTGCTGTTCCGCAAGGCGGCACCGCCGTGACGACGCGGCAAGCAGCCAAACCCCGGGCGACCGTGGGCGCCTACTACTTTGACGGCTGGGCGGGCACCAGCGAGCGATGGAAGGACGACGCCACCTGGGCCGCACGCAATCCGCCCACGCATCTCACCAAACGGATGCTCGACGAGTTCGCCGACCGAGAGCCGATCTGGGGTTGGCGGGACGATTCGCTGACGGTCATGGAACGGCAGATTGACCTGGCCGCCGACCACGGCATCGCCTTCTTCGCCATCTGCTGGTACTGGAACGCGGACCCGCAGAAGGTCGCCCAGGACCCGAAGCACACCGGCTTGCAGTTGTTCCTGAAAGCGAAGAACAACCGCCGATTGAAGTTCTGTCTGCTGGTGGCCAACCACGCAGGATTTCTGTTCCGAAACGCTGACGAGTGGGAGAAGGCGGCCGAGGGGTGGCTGCCCTACCTCAAGCACCCGCAGCACGTGACCGTGGGCGGCAAACCACTCGTGATCATCTTCAACCCCGGTAACGGCGATCAGGATGGATTCGCCAGAGTTCAGGACATCGCCCGCAAGGCCGGACTGCCCGGCGTGGCGATTGCCGGTTGCGGCAGCGGCGATGCAAAGCGCGGGTTCACCCACACGACGCACTACAACATCGTGCCGGGATACGCCAGCGGGTCCGAGCCCCACAAGTTCGCCGAACTGGTTCAGGCCCATCAGCGTGCGTGGCGAGGCACTCGCGAAGTGCCGTACATGCCGACATTGAGCGTGGGTTGGGACAAGCGGCCCTGGGAAGGTGATCGTGGCCTGGGTCAGAAGCCTGGCTGGTACTTCCCCGACCGCACGCCCGATCAGTTGGCCGGGGGGCTGGAGTCGGCCATCGCCTGGATGGACCAGCACCCGGAGCAGACGACCGCCGAGCGCATTGTGCTGCTCTACGCCTGGAATGAGTTCGGCGAAGGGGGCTACCTCGCGCCCACCAAGGGCGACCCCGAGGGAGCCTACTTGAAGGCCGTGAAACACGTGGTCGAACGTAAGTGAACGATGAACATGAATCTCGCTCAGAAAACACAACGACGATTGGGGGCACTCCTGATCCTGAGTCCCCTGCTGTTCAACTTCGCTGTCCGCGCGGAAACGGTGGTCTTTCGGGCCGACTTCGAGGCACCGACTCCGGCCGCGCCGCCTGCCGGCTGGTCGATGTGGGGCGCACCGAAATACAAAGATCCCGCCAATTTCACCCGCGACACACAGCAAGCGCACGGCGGAGCCGCGAGTTTCCGTATCCACCATCCCGCTCGCACCGAAGGCTATGTCGTCTCGGCGCCGGAGGCGGCCATTCATCCTCAGCCGGGCAAGATGTATACGGCGTCCTTCTGGGCGAGGAGCGATCGGGCGGGTGAGGCGGTCTTTGGTTGGACGGCCTACCGCCAAGTCAAGCCGTTCGTCGATGCCCCGTCGCCCGGATTCTCCCCGCTGGCGGTCGATCGGCAGTGGAGGCAGTTTCGTTTCGCGCTTCACGAGGGCTGGGATTTCTTTGCCGAAGACTGTCGGCATCTGCTGCTGACGTTGCGGGCCACCGGCAAGGCGGAGGAGGAGCAGACCTTGTGGATTGACGATGTGGAGGTCACCGAGCAGCCGTCGCCACGGGACGGCCGCTTGGTCAATCCCGCCACACTGACCTACCAGCCGTTGGAGCATCGCTTGCAGCCGGGCGAACAACTCTTGATCACGATCGACGCAGGCAAACGACTTCGCCAGACGCATCGCGAAGTGGGCGGCGTTTCGTTCCATCGGGTCGCCGGCTGGGCGAGACTGCCTTTTGACAAGCAGGGCCAATACGTGCTGCCTGCCGAATTGGAGGAGGCGATCCGCCAGATGCGATTGCCGATGACGCGGTTTTACGCCCTGGGCGACGAACCGTTTGGGCTGGAAACGGCGATCGACAAGGCGGCCGAGTTCCTGGACCGGATCGGCGTCAATCAGGCCGCCACGCCACTGGAGTTCGAGATCCAAGGCGCGACCAGCAAGCTGCCGCCCGAAGCCTGGGCACGCGGCGTCCGACACAGCCTGGACCGCGGCTATCGGTTTCGCTATTGGGAGATCACCAACGAGCCCTACGTGGGCCACGTGGGACGCGCCTTTCCTACGGCCGATTCGTACCTGGAGCATTTTCTGGCCGTCAGTCGGGCGGTCCGCGCCGCACATGCCGAGGCTCAAATCGGCATGGCCATCGCGCATCGCAGTCCGGCCTGGGGCAATTACTTGCTGAAACGGGCCGCCGGCCAGTACGACTTCGTCGTGGGACACTACTACAGCTTCCCGAACGTCCAACGCAGCTCGTTCGAGGACGTGGTCCTGACCGGCAACTACCAGATCCTCGACGAAATCCTCCAGACCGATGCGCTGCTGCGTCTGTACAACCCCGGACGCGACGTGTACCAGTACGACACGGAATGGGGCCTGCACAGCTCCGGCCCGCAAGGGGAACGAGCGGATTACGTCCGTCGCAACGCCAACATCTGGGGCATGATGCACCGGGCGGTACGGCTGATTCACTACCTTCGTGAGGATTTGTTGCGCGGGGCCAGTTCCTGGGAGATGTTCACATACCAGCGGGCACCGGGATTCGGCTTTCTGGCGCAGGACGCTCCCCAGCGACGGTCCATGAACTACTGGTTGTACTACTATTTCAACCGCCATGCCGGCCGCTGGGTGCTGCCGCTCGACGGCACCGCCCCCTATCACGAAGGTTCGGCGGGCGGACGCACGTACCGTGGGCCGCTGACGCCCATAGCGGCGACCTTGAGCCAGGACGAACAGCAGCTCTACCTCATCTTGGCCAATGGCTCGTGGAAGAAGACCGTGCCGGTGGGGGTGACGTTGCAGGGCTTCGCTCCGCGGAGCGGCTCGGGAGTCGTGCTCTCCCATTCCGATCCCGATGGCGATCCGTTCCTCGAACGCCGCGAAGACTTGGTCCGGGACTTGTCCGTGGCAATCCAGGGCCAGGAACTGACCACCATGCTGCCACCGCACGCCGTGGCGTTCGTCATGATTCAGCGTTAAGCGGTTGGCCGCGGGTCTTCGTGCCCGCAAAGGAACTCAAGCAGTGCCCATGAAACCTCCATCGAAAACCAAGTCGCCGCCTCGTCGTACCTGCGGCGTCTCCTGCGAGACGGCCGTCGCCTCAGACAATTCAACCGGAAGGCGGGTGTGGGGCAACAAGAACGTGAACATCGTCCTCGGCTGCCCCAACCGCTGCCGATACTCCCCCCATGGCAGCAGCGGGTGTCGAGGCATTTCAAGTAGCCCAGGTCCAGGATTTCGTGCTGCGGCGTATGCCGGACGATGGCGACCTTGCCGGAGCAGTGCGGCGCCGGCGGAACGTAGTCCCGCAGCGAAAGCCAGCGGAGCGTGTGCAGCGTCTGACGGTCCAGCGGGACGTCCGGCTCGTAGTTGGCGTGGACGAAGAAGTGCCGCTCCGTCTCGAAGTACGTGCGGCATGATTGCAGGAACGCGAAGTGCTCGCGCGGGATCAGGTCCATGCGCCCCGTCGAGCCGTACGAGTCCAGGCACGTGATGCCGCCGCAGTTCATCCAGAACCGGAAGTCCGACCGTCCTTCCCTTATTTCCGGCCCGGACCAACCGTGTCACGGGGTCGCCGAAGAACAGAATATCAGGAACACAACAACACGAAAGGGTTCACCCGTGCCCAAGTTTTACGTCGAATCCGGTCCCGTCCGGCTGATCTTTGATGCCCCCACCGCCGAGCAGGCCGCCGTCATGGCGTTTCAGTGGACCTGCGATAAGCAGGCGGAGATCGAAGCCGCGTCGCCGCTGGACCACCTGCTGGAAGCCGAGCAGCGTGGCTGGCAACTGGACGACGAAGTCACGGTCAACGAACAGGGCTTCGGCCGCTGGGACGGCGAGGTGTTCGAGACGTTGGACATTTTCGAGGCTTGGCTGCGGTCTCCGGTGCCGGTGGCCTGAGCTGAATGGCCGCCATTACGTTCCTCCGGCCGCATCTTCAGGATGGCCGTGGCGTATCGTACAATGGCGGTCGTCCCCAGACCCGTCCACAACAGGAGCTGCCCATGAAACGCTCGCTTGGCGCCAAGACGCTGATCTATCCCACGCCGACCTGGATAGTGGGGTCGTACGACAAGCAAGGCAAACCCAATGGCATGACGGCGGCCTGGGGTGGAATCTGCTGCTCTGATCCGCCGTGTGTGGCGGTTTCGCTGCGTAAGGCGACCTACAGCTACGGCAGTCTGGTCAACCGCCAGGCGTTCACGATCAGCGTCCCGTCGCAAAGCCAAGTCAAGGTGGCCGACTACTTCGGGCTGGTCAGCGGCCGGGACACGGACAAGTTCGCCGCCACGGGCTTGACTCCGGTGCGCAGCGACTTGGTCGATGCACCCTACGTGGCGGAGTTCCCGCTGGTGCTGGAGTGCAAGATCCTGCACATGTTTGACCTGGGCCTGCATACGCAGTTCGTGGGCGAGGTTGTCGATGTGAAGGCGGACGAAGAGGTGCTGGACGGGGCGGGGATGCCCGACATCCTGAAGGTCCTGCCGATCATTTTCTCGCCCGGCAACCAGGTGTACTACGGTGTCGGGGCATCCTTGGGACACGCCTTCGCCGTAGGCAAGGAAATCTGAAGTCAGCCCATGCTTTCCCATGACCGGCCACTTTCGGACGTCGAATTCGTCGCCTTCGACCTGGAGACGACCGGGCTGTTCCCCGTCGTCAACCGGATCGTGGAGTTCGGTGCCGTGCGATTTCGGCTCGATGGCCGAGAGCTGGGCACCTGGGAACAGCTTGTTGATCCGGAGTGCTCGATTCCACCGGAGGTGACGGACATCCACGGCATCACGGACGCGATGGTCCGAGGACAGCCGACGTTGCCGCAGGCCCTGCCGGGTTTCCTGGACTTCCTCGGCACGCCCGACACGATCTTGCTGGCCCACAACGCCACCTTTGACTTGGGTTTCTTGAATTTCGGGGCAGCCAAGACGGGATTGGAGTTCCCCTCGAATCCGGTGATCGACACCCTGGACCTGGCCCGCACCTGCGTTCGCGGTGCCCCCAGCTGCCGGCTGGAGGACCTGGTCGTGCAGCTGGGATTGGCGGAGTCGGAAGACCACCGGGCGTTGTCGGATTCGCGGCTGGCGATGGGGTTGTTCACGCACTTGGCAGGCCGTCTGGAGTGGCTTCGCACGATCGAGGACTTGTTTCGCCTGTCCCCGCCGTTGATGGCCGACAAGTCCCGGACGCACATCATCGAGCCGCCGGCCGGCTTCGAGGACCTGGCCGTCGCGATTTCGGAGCAACGTGCGGTGGTGATCGCGTACGACGGCGGCACGCGGGGACCGGCCGACCGCAGAATCACGCCCCGGGCCATGCTGCAATCCAACGGCCGCCAGTACTTGATCGGCTACTGCCGCGCTGCCAAGTTGGAAAAGACGTATCGGCTGGATCGGATTCGGGGGATTCACGCGACCGACAGGTGACGACCGACGCTAGAATGGAAACGACGTTGCGCCTTCGTCGTTCAGTATCAGGACGACGAGGCCGCCAAGATGCTCGATAACCTCATGGAGCAGGGAAGATGAATGTAAAATGGTTTCTCGGCGCCGGACTCATCGTCCTGGTTCTCGCAGTGCCGTCGACCGCTGCTCCGCCACCCAACGTCGTTCTGATCCTGGCCGATGACCTGGGCTGGAGCGACCTGAGCTGCTGCGGCAGCACGTTCTACGAAACGCCGGCCATCGATCGATTGGCCGCGCAGGGCATGCGATTCGATCAGGCTTATGCAGCGGCAAACGTCTGCTCGCCGACCAGGGCGAGCATCATGACCGGCAAGTACCCGGCCCGGCTGCACACGACGAATTTCTTTGGCGGCAACCGCCGGGGCAAGTTGCTGCCACCGCCGTACCGCCAATATCTGCCGCCGGAAGAAATTAGCCTCGCCAAAGCCTTCGGCCAGGCTGGCTACCGCACGTGGTTCGGCGGCAAGTGGCACCTGGGCGGCCAGGGCTCGCAACCTACGGACCACGGCTTCCAGATGGCGACGGGCCTGGACACGCGCCCCGGTCGCGGACCGGACGATGATCCGCACTTCTCTGCCCGGCTCTCGACCGAGGCGGCCGAGTTCATCGAGCAGTCGGCCGAGCGGCCTTTCTTTCTGTATCTGCCGCTGCACTCGGTCCACGTCCCGCTACGGACGCGGCCGGAGTTGCAGAAGAAATACGAAGTCAAGGCCGCCGCGCAGCCGCCCAAGACGCCCCGCGAAGTGCCCGTCAAGGACTTCATGGCCCGGGCCGTGCAGGATCATCCTGTCTACGCAGGCATGGTGCAGGAAATGGATGAGGCGGTCGGGCGCGTGCTCCGCAAACTCGATGAAATGAAACTGGCCGAGCGAACGGTCGTCGTGTTCACTTCGGACAACGGCGGCCTGTGTACGGCCGAGGGTTCGCCCACCTCCAACCTGCCGCTGCGGGCCGGCAAGGGTTGGAACTATCAGGGCGGCATCCGCGTGCCGCTGATCGTGCGTCTGCCCGGTCGCATCCCCGCCGACAGCACCTGCGACGAGCCCGTGATCAGCATCGACCTTTATCCGACGCTCCTGGCACTGGCCGGCGTGGACGTGCTCGCCGCGCAAAAGGTCGATGGCGTGAGCATCGTGCCGCTGTTGGAGCGGACGGGCCGGATCGCCGCCCGCCCGCTGTTTTGGCACTATCCGCATTACAGCAATCAAGGCGGACGCCCCGGCGGGGCCGTGCGTGTGGGACAATACGGACTGGTCGAGTTCTTCGAGGACGAGCATGTCGAACTCTACGACCTGGCCGCTGACGGCGGAGAAGAACGCGACCTAGCCGTCGATCAACCCCAGCGGGCCGCGGAAATGCGAAGGCTACTGGCTGAGTGGCGCCGCTCGGTCGATGCTCAAATGCCCACCGTGAACCCGAACCCCGTCGATCCCTTCGGCCCCGGTGCCGTCGATCGCCCCCAGACGAAGAAGACGAACAAGGCGAAGCGGAAGGTGCAGGCGGGCGGCAACCCGTCGCACGCCTGTTCTACGACTACATCTACCGCAGCGACATCGAGGCAGCAGCCCAGAAGTTGTCCGACGACGACGCGAGACGGCTGACCGGAAAAATCTTTGGCGATCTACGGCAGCGATACATGGACCGCCACAAGATCATCGCTACACCGGACGAGATCCAGCAATTTGTCGATGCCATGCGCCGCCTGTCCCCAACCAACGACGATGCCTCGGAGGCGAGAAAGAAGGACGACCGGCGTGGTGACGAGGCCATTGGCGAGCAGTTGGTGAAAGGCTGGAAGCTTGATCGAATGCCCTACAAAGAATACGGCGGCACCGTGATCTTCCAGCAGGGCAATCCATTTGAGCCGGTCGGTGCTTATCGAGGGTTCTTGGAGGAGATGGAGAAGGCGAAGGTGTTCGAGATTTACGATCCTGACAACCGCCAGAAGTTCTGGCACTACTTCGTCCGCCAGCATCCGTTCCAAGTGCCCGCCAAGAACATCAACTTCGACAATCCATGTGGATGCAGAAGAGGTGACGCCTTGCCCGGCTGGCTGAGACAATACGGGCGGCCTCCCTTCGCGGTCGCCGTCCTGCATGGCGGCCCCGGAGCCCCTGGTTATATGGCTCCGGTGGCCCGTGAATTGTCTGCCGAATGGGGCGTGGTGGAGCCGTTACAGGCAGCCGACTCCCTGCAAAGGCAAGTCGAGGAATTGCGGGCAATCCTGGTAGACAACGCCAGTTTGCCCGTCGTCCTCGTCGGCTCGTCCTGGGGAGCGATGCTCGGATTCATCCTTTCGGCTCGGCACCCGGAACTTGTACAGAAACTCGTCATGGTGGGATGCCCAGTCTTCGAGGCACGATATGCCGCGCAGATGCAAGCGATACGGTTCAGCCGACTCGCTGAAGACGAAGCAGGCGAAGCTCGGTCGCTGATGGAAGTCCTGGGCGATCCTGTCTCAAAGGACAAGACCCGTGCCTTCGCCCGGCTCGGAGTGCTGTTCACGAAGGCGGACGCCTACGATCCACTGACCCTCGAAATCGAGGTGCTGGAGCACCAGTACGATGTCTATCGGCGGGTGTGGGGAGATGCCTCTGAACTACGGCGCAGCGGGGGCTTCTCGGACCTCGGAAAGCAGATTCGATGTCCGGTCGTGGCGATCCACGGCGATCACGATCCACACCTGGCGGAAGGCGTCGAGGGCCCGTTGACATCCAACGTGAAGAATTCTCGTTTCATTCTTTTACGCAACTGCGGGCACCTGCCCTGGATCGAGCGACAGGCGAAGGACCGATTCTATTCGATCTTGCGGGCGGAATTGCGGTCTTCAAGGAATCATAATGAGCAACATTGAACCCGGCCGCTACCGGCACTACAAAGGCAAGGAATACACCGTGACCGGCGTAGCCCGCCACAGCGAGACCGAGGAAGAACTCGTCGTTTACCGTCAGGAGTACGGGGACCACGGGCTTTGGGTCCGGCCCAAAGACATGTTCTTGGAGACGTTGGACGTGGCTGGCCAGACCGTGCCACGGTTCAAGTACCTGGGGCCGGAATGAATGCGACCCACGGGCGTTTCCCAACGATGGACGCCGACGAACCGAAGACCGACGACTGGATCTACACGACCTGTGGTGTTCCAGTTTGGGGCGGGGACAAGGTGTGCTTCTTTTGCCGAACGACAATCGACGTCGAGGTTCCTGATTCGTCCACAACTGCGGCCACCAAGGCTCCGGCCCCGGCAATCATACAAGCCCAGGCTAGAATCACAGCCAAACGCCCAGCCGCATGGCTGTGCTTTGGGCAACTGGTGGCCTTGGACTGCCGTCGAAGGGCTGCCACCCCGACGACAATCAAGCCAGCACCGACTGCACCGATCACCACACTCGTCATGCCTACCCCCGCTAGTCAGCGGCAAAGAATTCACGCGGCCCAATCCAGAGGATCTGGAGCCCAATTTCCTGCCCATTTGCCAACGCCACAAGGTCGTGCCTGCCGGGCTCTGGGATATCAAGGATCAAATCGTGCAAATCGACGGTGTGTGGCAAGATCGGATCGGTGCAATCGAGTTCGCAGGGCCGAAACTGCCACACGCTGTCGCCCTCCCCGTTCCGAAGATCCAGATCCAGTGCGTACCGACCATGCCCGCCCCGCAGTTGCATGTAAATCGAGGCCCGCAGTTGCATGGGGAAATGTTCCACCGGGACATGGTGTGTGGGATTGACGAGGATGAATCGCTGCGTGCGGTCGTCGAAAAGGATTTCGCTGCAAACGAGAAATGCCTGCACAGTCGGAGGAGGAAGATCCTGTTTCATGGGGAATCGCTCCAGTATTGTCCACGAGGTGCCACGGCTGGCAACAATTCTATCAGGTTCTTATCGCAACGTGGTGCTTGTGCGACGTTGGCGGTACGATGTGATCGACATCGAGGCTCCGGTCCTTGGGGCCTTCGAGGCGAAGTACCGAGGCGTGGTCCGGTGGTTCGTCTGGTGCCAGCACTGTCAGATTTGGCACGACCACGGGCCGGCCGAAGGGCACCGGGAGGCGCATTGCCAGGAGTGGACCAGCCCGTACTGGAAGAACGGCCACAATCTCGCCTACGCCGGAAGATGGCGGGACAGGCCGAAGGCGAGCCCGTGACCAATTGTGAACAGGAGGATCGACCGTGAACAAGCGTATTTCCGTG